>Ga0302349_1000123_pt1 | contig 140062 bp, 131 predicted proteins | sample PhyAR1_FD_202176 | JGI IMG/M metagenome (GOLD analysis project Ga0302349, IMG submission 202176) | Leaf surface microbial communities from alfalfa plants in UC Gill Tract Community Farm, Albany, California, United States - DLSL A.R1... | ecosystem: Host-associated > Plants > Phyllosphere >... | reverse complement strand
GCGCTTTATTCTATGGTCCTTTCGCATCAGGCGAAAAGTCGTGTACCGGCAAAGGTGCAGTCGTTTATACATGGAGAATTTGATGGCAAGCAGTAACTTGATTAAACAATTGCAAGAGCGGGGCCTCGTGGCCCAGGTGACGGACGAGGAAGCGTTAGCAGAGCGACTGGCGCAAGGCCCGATCGCGCTCTATTGCGGCTTCGATCCCACCGCTGACAGCTTGCATTTGGGGCATCTTGTTCCATTGTTATGCCTGAAACGCTTCCAGATGGCGGGCCATAAGCCTGTTGCGCTGGTGGGCGGCGCGACCGGTCTGATTGGTGACCCAAGCTTTAAAGCCGCTGAGCGTAAACTGAATACCGAAGATACCGTGCAGGAGTGGGTGGATAAGATCCGCAAACAGGTTGCACCGTTCCTCGACTTCAACTGTGGTGATAACTCTGCCATTGCCGCGAACAACTACGACTGGTTTGGCAGCATGAACGTGCTGACCTTCCTGCGCGACATCGGCAAGCACTTCTCTGTTAACCAGATGATTAACAAAGAGGCCGTGAAGCAGCGTCTGAACCGTGACGACCAGGGTATCTCCTTTACCGAGTTCTCCTACAACCTGCTGCAGGGTTATGACTTTGCCTGCCTGAACAAGCTGCACGGCGTTTCCCTGCAGATTGGCGGTTCCGATCAGTGGGGTAACATCACCTCCGGTATCGACCTGACCCGTCGTCTGCACCAGAACCAGGTCTTCGGCCTGACCGTTCCGCTGATCACCAAAGCCGACGGCACCAAATTTGGTAAAACCGAAGGCGGCGCGGTATGGCTCGATCCGAAGAAAACCAGCCCGTACAAGTTCTACCAGTTCTGGATCAACACGGCGGATGCCGATGTTTACCGCTTCCTGAAGTTCTTCACCTTTATGGACATCGAAGAGATCAACGCGCTGGAAGAAGAAGACAAGAACAGCGGTAAAGCGCCGCGCGCCCAGTACGTGCTCGCGGACGAAGTGACCAAACTGGTTCACGGTGAAGAAGGTCTGGCTGCGGCAAAACGCATTACCGCAAGCCTGTTCAACGGTACCTTGAGCGATCTGAGCGAAGCGGACTTCGAACAGCTGGCGCAGGACGGCGTGCCGATGGTTGAGATGGAAAAAGGGGCTGACCTGATGCAGGCGCTGGTGGACTCTGAGCTCCAGCCTTCGCGCGGTCAGGCGCGTAAAACTATCGCCTCTAACGCTATCACCATCAACGGTGAGAAACAGGCCGACCCGGAATACACCTTCGTTGACGGTGACCGTCTGTATGGTCGCTACACGCTGCTGCGTCGCGGTAAGAAAAACTACTGCCTTGTCTGCTGGAAATAAATAACAGTCTCCAGGGGCGTGGGAAACCACGCCCCTTTTGTTTTTTCAGGGTTTGGTAAGAAAAAAATGAAGAACATCCTCGCCATTCAGTCCCACGTTGTTTTTGGACACGCTGGCAATAGCGCCGCGGAATTCCCGATGCGTCGCCTCGGCGTCAACGTCTGGCCCCTTAATACCGTGCAGTTCTCTAACCACACGCAATATGGCAAATGGACCGGCTGCGTGATGCCGCCTTCGCACCTCACCGAGGTTGTGCAGGGGATTGCCGATATCGACCAGCTCAAACGCTGTGACGCCGTGCTGAGCGGTTACCTCGGCTCAGCGGAGCAGGGGGAGCATATCCTCGGCATCGTACGCCAGGTGAAAGCCGCAAACCCGTCGGCAAAATACTTCTGCGACCCCGTCATGGGCCATCCGGAGAAAGGCTGCATCGTGGCGCCTGGCGTTGCAGAGTTTCACGTCCGCCACGCGCTGCCCGCCAGCGATATCATCGCGCCAAACCTGGTCGAACTCGAAATTCTCTGCGAGCGTCCGGTTAACAGCGTAGAAGAGGCGGTAAGCGCGTCTCGTGAGCTGATCGCTCAGGGGCCTGAGGTGGTGCTGGTAAAACATCTCGCCCGCGCAGGGTTGAGCCAGGACCGTTTTGAGATGCTTCTGGTGACGAAAGATGACGCCTGGCATATCAGCCGTCCGCTGGTGGATTTCCGCCTGCGCCAGCCGGTTGGGGTCGGGGATGTCACCAGCGGTCTGCTGCTGGTGAAATTACTGCAGGGGGCGACGATGCGCGACGCGCTGGAGCACGTTACTGCAGCGGTGTACGAAATCATGATTGCGACGAAAGAGATGCAGGAATATGAACTGCAGGTGGTTGCGGCACAGGATCGTATCGCGAAGCCGGAGCACTATTTCAGCGCAACCCGGTTATAACCGGCCAAATCGTGTAGGCCGGGTGCGCGTTAGCGCCACCCGGCAACACAGGCCGCTCGGTTAGTTCAACCCTTCCGCTTTCAGCGCCGCAGCTACTGCAGGACGCTCTGCCATGCGTTTCATATACGATGCGATATGGTCTAACCCTTCCAGGTTCAGCTTAACCGCGCGCGCCCAGCGCAGCACGGTAAACAGATACGCATCGGCAATCGTGAAGCGCGAACCACAAATCCACTGTTCGTCTTTCAGCGATTCGTTAACGAACTGCAGCTTTTTCTCAAGAAGCGCACGCAGGGTCGGTTTGAACTCCTCTGGCGTATCCGGGCGGAACAACGGCGTAAATCCTTTGTGCAGTTCGGTCGCAATGTAGTTCAGCCATTCCAGCGTCTTATAGCGAGAAACGGTACTGACCGGTGCCAGCAGCTGACGATCGGGTACGCTATCGGCCAGGAACTGCATAATCGCGACGCCTTCGGTCAGCAGAGTACCGTCATCCAGCAAGAGAGCCGGAACTTGTCCCTTGGGGTTAATGGCAAGAAAATCATCGCCATTTTCCAGACGCTTTTTCATCAGATCAACGCCATCCAGCGTGAAATCTTTGCCGCTCTCGCGCAGGGTGATATGGGAAGCAAGAGAGCACGCGCCCGGTTTGTAGAACAGTTTCATCGGTAACTCCTTTTTGCTGAGGTTTCAGCTACGTTAGTGCGCCAACGGACAAAAAAAAAGCCGCTAATCTGCACTAGCGGCTCGTCGTTTCTCAATAATCTTACGCGGTAGCGGTTTTGGTCGCTTCAGCCGTCTTGTCGTCGTCCTGAGTCATACGGTTCAGTTTCGGCGCGGTCAGCAGCATCAGAACGGCAATAACCGCAGTCGCGATACCAATCTGCATGAACACAGTGCCGTACACGTTCAGGGAAAGCAGTGGGTCAGTCACGTTTTCCGGAACCGCCATCAGGTTAGCAATCTTACCTGCGATGATTGCCGCACCCGCAGTGGTCAGGAACCAGCTACCCATGATGAAGCCCATCAGACGCTGTGGCACCAGCTGTGCAACCATCGCCAGGCCCAGACCGGAGATCATCAGTTCGCCGATAGACTGCAGCGCGTAGCTCAGGATCAGCCAGTTAACGGACACGATACCGGCGTCGGTGGCAAATTTTGTACCCAGCGGCAGCACCAGGAAGGCGCAAGAACACAGCACCATGCCCACGGCGAACTTGTGCGGCATTGGCAGACGGTCGCCCATCTTGTTATAGATAGCGGCCAGAATCGGGGAACCAATCATGATCCAGAACGGGTTCAGCGCCTGGAACTGCTCAGGTTCGAACGCGATACCGAGGATTGAATGCTCAACGTTACGGATAGCGAAGAAGTTCAGGGAAGTTGGCATCTGGCTGTACAGCACGAAGAAGATAATCGCTTCCAGCATCAGAATGAACGCCACAATCATCTTACGACGTGCAGCGCCCTGCATGGCGAAGGCTTCTTTCGCAAAGATGACCACGATACCCAGCGCAACCACGCCCAGAACGGCACGGGCGATACCCTGGTTGTGCAGCAGCCAGGTGGCGATTGCCGCGAGGACAACAACGCCCACGATGGTAGCCAGCAGTTTGCCCATATGCACAGGCTCGAAGTCAGGTTTTGAACCGTAGTCTTTAACCCAGCTGCGGCAGAACAGGAAGTTCACCACGGTGATCAGCATGCCCACGAAGCTCAGCGCAAACGCCACGCTCCAGCCGAACTTCGCCGCGAGCCATGGGGTTGCCAGCATCGAGAAGAACGAACCGATGTTGATGGACATGTAGTACATGGTAAATGCACCGTCCAGGCGCGGATCGTCTTTGTTGTAGCAGGTAGAAAGCAGGGAGGACGGGTTTGCTTTGAACAGACCGTTACCGACGGCAATCGTCGCCATACCCATATACACGACAGCGGCATCATGCCCTGACCATGCAACCAGACCATAGCCAATTGCCAGGACAATAGCGCCCAGCATGATGACGCGTTTAGTCCCGAGGACTTTATCACCCAGCCAGCCGCCAATAGCGACCAGACCGTACACCAGAGCACTGAAGGAGGAGAACAGCGTGATGGAATCGGCTTCGGACATACCCAGCTGTTTTACCAGGTAAACCGCCATGATCCCTTGCAGGCCGTAATAACCAAAACGTTCCCATAACTCGATAGAGAAGATGAGATAGAACGCTTTAGGCTGTTTAAAAGCGTTGAGACTCACGCTTTCATCTGTTGGTTTATTGTTTGCAGTAGACACATATACCTCTTTTTTTACATCCCATATTAACGGGGGGTGTTCATAGCGTGATGGCCGTAGTCCATACGCCTTATAGTTATATTGGGAGGAGAAACGGCGGGTAATGTTCACTATCCTGCCCCATCTGGCAATACGTTTGTAATAATCTGTTACATATATCTGAAGTGGTATAATCGTCGGTTCATATAAATGTTATTCAGCGTTAAATTTCATACGATGATTAAAGGTAGTTTTTTCGACTGGCAGTAACCCACTTCAACCGGCCTTTGGCGATATGTTCTGCTATTTGCCGCTTAGCGCAGTGATATAGCCCATATTCTGAAAAATAGCTGGTCTTATCTTCGGTGATGGAGGGGGAGTATCTTGCCAGACAAAGGGTTTAGGCGGATTTTGACAACAAAAATTCAACATGAAGTTATCAGGGTGATCGCGATCACAGATGTATAGAAATTTTTGGCTATGAAAAAAGTATTAACCTGTTTGAGCGTTAAACAACCGAACAAGTGACAGGTTGGAGGAGGCGAAAGACGGACAAATAACGGCCAAAAGAAGGGCGCCTGGTAGCCCTTCTTTTGGTAAGAGATTGTGACGATCAGGAATACACTTTTTCTTTGTATTCGCAGAGATCTTCAATAATGCAGGAGCCGCAGCGAGGCTTACGGGCAATGCAGGTATAGCGACCGTGCAGAATCAGCCAGTGATGGCAATCAACCTTAAATTCGGCCGGAACCACCTTTAACAGCTTCTCTTCGACCTGCTCAACATTTTTCCCCGGCGCGAAGTTAGTCCGGTTAGACACGCGGAAAATATGCGTATCCACGGCGATGGTCGGCCAGCCAAACGCGGTGTTGAGCACCACGTTCGCAGTCTTACGCCCCACGCCCGGTAAGGCTTCCAGCGCGGCGCGATCTTCCGGTACTTCGCCCCCGTGCTGTTCCAGCAGGATCCTGCAGGTCTTAATGACATTTTCGGCTTTGCTGTTAAACAGGCCGATGGTTTTGATATAGGACTTAACGCCTTCCACGCCCAGCTCCAGCATGGCTTTCGGCGTATTGGCGACCGGATAGAGCAGGGCAGTGGCTTTATTGACGCTCACATCGGTCGCCTGCGCGGAGAGCAACACGGCGATCAGCAGCTCAAACGGGGAGGTAAAATTCAGCTCCGTCGTCGGATGCGGGTTCTCGTCCCGCAGACGGGTCAGGATCGCAATGCGCTTTTCTTTATTCATGAAGCCTTCTCGGGTGTCCCTTCAAGAACGCTACGCTCAGCCGCGCGGCGCTTACGTTTCTCATCAATCAGGTATTTTATCGCCAGCATCATGCCAAGGCCAATAAACGCACCAGGGGGCAGCATTGCCAGCAGGAATGGCGTATCGGTGTGGAACACTTCAACGCGCAGCGCTTTGGCCCAGCCGCCCAGCAGCGCATCTGCGCCGTCAAACAGCGTACCGTTACCGAGGATCTCGCGCAGCGAGCCCAGCACGAACATGGCGCAGGTGGCGCCCATTCCAATGGAAAAACCATCCAGCGCCGACATGGCGGGGCTGTTTTTCACCGCGAACGCTTCCGCACGGCCAACGACGATACAGTTGGTGACGATCAGGGGAATAAAGATCCCGAGCGACTGGTACAGGCCAAACGCGTAGGCGTTAATCAGCATCTGGACGATACTGACCACCGACGCAATGATCATGACGTAAATCGGAATACGAATTTCCGACGGCGTCCAGCGGCGCAGGGCGGAGATGGAGAGGTTGGTCAGGGTCAGCACCAGCGTGGTTGCCAGGCCCAGACCGAGCGCGTTGGTGGCGGTGGACGTTACCGCCAGCAGTGGACACATCCCCAGAAGCTGCACCAGAGCGGAGTTGTTCTTCCACAATCCCTGGACAATAACCTCTTTAACCTGGCTCATGATTACTCCTCACAGGCCGGAAGATTGTTGATTTGCGCGGGCAGCGTTTCGGCATACAGCCCGGCTCGTTTTACGGCGTTCACCACGGCGCGCGGCGTGATGGTCGCGCCGGTGAACTGGTCGAACTCGCCGCCGTCTTTCTTCACCGCAAATGCGGTATCCCCTTCGCCATGGATAACTTTACCGGCGAAGTGCAAAATCCAGTCGCTCAGACGGGTTTCAATTTTATCGCCCAGGCCCGGCGTTTCATGATGCTGCGTCACGCGGGTACCCAGTATTGTGCCGGAGAAATCGCTGCCGACAAGCAGCTGAATGGCGCCGGAATAGCCGTCGGGCGCCGTCGCTTCCATCACCGCGCCTACCGGTTTATCCCCTTTGCGGGCAATAAAGAGGCGGTGCGGGCCTTTCCCAAGCTGCGGCGCGTCTACCACAAAGCAGCTCTTTTGCAGGTCATTATCGTAGAAATCTGACGGGATCACCTGATCGAACAGCGCCTTTTGCTGCTTTGAAGCCTGCTCTTCGATGGTCGTTTTGGTTAACGCATTCACCAGTGCCGTCAGCCCCGTCAGGACCGCGGCGAAGACAGCCAGCGTGACGCCGTGTTTTTGCATCGTTTTTAACATGGCGAAACCCTTAGCGATGGCCGTACACGCGCGGGCGCGTGTAATAGTCGATGAGCGGAACGGTAATGTTGGCGAGCAGGACGGCAAACGCAACGCCGTCCGGGTAACCGCCAAAGCTGCGGATCAGCCATACCAGCAGGCCCGCCAGCGCGCCGAAGATCAGGCGGCCGCGGTTAGTCGTTGACGCCGTGACCGGGTCCGTCAGGATAAAGAAGGCACCTAACATGGTCGCACCGGAGAGCAAATGCATCTGCGGGCTGGCGAGTGATTCAGGAGAGAAGACCCATCCCAGCGTCGCGCAAACCGTCAGCGTCACGAGGAAGCTGACCGGAATATGCCAGCGAATGGCTTTCTGCTGCAGCAGGAACAGGCCGCCCAGCAGATACGCCAGGTTGACCCACTGCCAGCCTGCACCCGCCAGCATGCCGCTGTAAATCGCGGATTTCATGATCTGCTCAACGCTGTGCCCGGCATGCAAGGACGTTTTAAAGGTATCGAGAGGCGTCGCCTGACTGATGCCGTCCACGCCCATGCGCAGCGCGTTCATATCAGCCCCGAGCGCCGTATGGCCGGTAAAGATCACGTGCAGGGCATCCATAAAGCCCGGAACCGTGGCGGCAATCTCGTGCGGCGGCAGCCAGCTGGTCATCTGCACCGGGAAGGAGATCAGCAGCACCACGTAGCCAATCATCGCCGGGTTAAACGGGTTATGGCCGAGCCCGCCGTACAGCTGTTTGGCAATGATCACGGCAAACACGGTACCAAGGACCACCATCCACCATGGGGCGAAAGGCGGGATACTGATGGCCAGCAGCAGGCCGGTCAGCAGCGCGGAGTTGTCGGCAAGAATGCGTGAAACCGCCATCTTACGCAATTTCAGGACGAGTGCTTCCGCCGCGACGGCGCTGGCGCAGCCCAGGGCTATCTGGAACAGGGTTCCCCAGCCGAAAAACCAGCACTGAACGGCAATGCCCGGCAGCGCGGCCAGGCAGACCAGCATCATAATGCGCGATGTCTGCCGCTGGTTGTGGGTGTAGGGGGAACTTGCGATTCTGAAAACCATTTAATCCTCGTTAACTGCTTGCTGTGCGGCTTTCTTCGCCTGAACGCGCGCAATGGCGGCGGCGACGGCGGCCTTGCGCGGGTCATCGTTGGCGGCCTGCGGCTGCTCTTCCTGTTGCGCCGCCTTACGGGCTTTGGCGCGGGCAATCGCCGCTTCGACGGCGGCTTTGCGCGGGTCGACCGGTGGTGCTTCTGCTTCTGATATTACCGTTGGTGCCTGCTGCGCAGCCTTACGGGCTTTGGCGCGGGCAATCGCCGCTTCAACGGCGGCTTTGCGCGGATCGACCGCATCCTGCTCGATGACCACGCTTTGCTCACCCGACTTGCGGGCTTTGGCGCGCGCAATCGCCGCTTCAACGGCCGCTTTACGCGGGTCGACCTCAGTATCTGCCTGAACCGTTTGCGCTTTTTCAGCCTGACGCGCGCGAGCCGCAGCCTTTCGCGCTTCGCGGGCGGCAATTGCTTCGCTGTTATCCGGTTTTTCCCCGGCCTGGATCACCACCGTCTGGGCGGCATCGGCTTTTTTCTCGCGAACGCGAGCCAGTGCGGCGTTGATCGCGTCCTGATCTTTCCCGGCAGGCTGAACGGCGGCCTGCTTATGGCGTTCCTGACGGGCAATTTTTTCGCGCTCCAGTCGCGCCTGACGCGCTTCGAAACGTGCCTTGGCTTCCGCGGCGCGTTTTTCTTCCATGGAAATGGCATAAATCTCGGCCTTCTCCTGGCGGAAGTATTGCACCAGCGGAATGTTGCTTGGGCAGACCCAGGCGCAGGCACCGCATTCAATGCAGTCGGCCAGGTTATGGGATTTTGCCTTGTCGTGCAGCTGGCCTTTGCTGTACCAGTACAGCTGCTGCGGGAGGAGATCCGCCGGGCAGGCATCGGCACAGGCGCTGCAGCGGATGCAGCCTTTCTCTTCCTGTTCTTCACCCATTTCGGTTGGGGAAGGGGCGAGCAGACAGTTCGTGATTTTCACTACCGGAACGTCCAGCCACGGCAGCGTAAAGCCCATCAGCGGGCCGCCCATGATCACCATCTGGTCGCTGGCCGGGCAAAATTCAGCCTGTTCCAGCAGATGGCGCACTGGCGTACCCAGACGCGCCCAGACGTTGCCCGGACGGGAAACCGACTCGCCGGTCAGCGTCACCACGCGCTCGGTCAACGGCTCGCCGTCAATCACCGCGCGTTTCACCGCATAGGCGGTGCCGACGTTTTGCATCAGCACGCCAATATCCGAAGAGCGTCCGCCGTGCGGCACCTGCTTGCCGGTGAGAATTTGCGTCAGCTGTTTTGCGCCGCCAGAAGGGTACTTGGTCGGGATAACGCGCAGGCTAATATCATGACTGCCCGCCAGCACGGCGCGCAGCATCGAGATGGCCTGCGGCTTATTGTCTTCGATACCAATCAGCACTTCCCGCGGCTTCAGAATGTGCGCCAGGATGCGGATTCCTTCCACCACCTGAGCGGCGCAATCCTGCATCAGACGATCGTCTGCGGTGATGTACGGCTCGCACTCGGCGGCATTGATAATCAACGTCTGGATGTTATCGCCCCCGCCGCGCAGCTTGACGCCGGTCGGGAAGCCCGCGCCGCCCAGCCCGGCGACGCCGAACTGATGAATTCGCTCGATAAGCGCTTCGCGGCTCTGGCTGCGGTAGTCGCTCCAGCCGTCACGATCGATCCAGCGGTCTTCGCCGTCGGCTTCAATGATCACGCTCAGCTCCGACAGCCCGGATGGATGAGCCACCGTATGAGGGGCAATCGCCACCACTTTACCGGAGGTGGGGGCGTGTATCGGCAGCATGCGTCCACGGCCAAAGGTTAGCGGCTGACCGCGAAGAACCGTATCGCCTTCTTTCACGCACAGCTCGCCCTCAGCGCCAATATGCTGCTTGAGCGGCATGACGTAACGCGTCGCCAGCGGAATTTGACGCAGCGGCGTGCCGTTGGACTGGGTTTTCATTTCCGGTGGATGAATACCGCCGTCAAAGTCCCAAATCTTCTCTTTTCTGAAAGCAGAAAATAACTTAAGCATGTTGTTCCACAGGAATGATGCGAACCGGAATGGTTTGAAGATCCCACTTCCAGCTTTCGGTAGTCGTTTCAACCGGGCGCAGCTCAATACATTGCGTCGGACAGGGGGCCACGCAGAGGTTACAGCCGGTGCACAGATCCGCCACAACGGTGTGCATGGCGCGGGTGGCGCCAACAATGGCGTCAACCGGGCAGGCCTGAATACATTTGGTACAGCCGATGCAGTTGGCTTCGTCGATCACGGCCAGGGCACGGACCGGCTCCTGCACCTCCGCATCGCCATCAACGGGCTGCGGATCGACGTTGAGCAGGGCCGCAATTTTCAGCATCACCGCTTCGCCGCCGGGGGCGCAGCGGTTAATTTTTTCACCCTGAATGCCTACCGCTTCAGCGTAGGGACGGCAGCCCGGGTAGCCGCACTGCCCGCACTGGCTTTGCGGCAAAAGCTCATCAATTTTTTCAACAACGGGATCGTCCTCTACCGCGAAACGGCGGGAGGCGTAACCCAGGATAAGGCCAAACACCAACCCCAGGACGCTGATAGAGGCGATGGCAATCCAGATAGCATTCATTACAACTTCACCAGACCACTAAAGCCCATAAAGGCCAGAGACATTAAACCCGCGGTCACCAGCGCAATCGCGTTACCGCGGAAGGGAGCAGGGATATCCGCTGCCGCCAGACGCTCGCGAATCGACGCGAACAGGACCATAACAAATGAGAAACCGACGGCGGCGGAAAAACCGTACAGCGCCGACTGCATGAAGTTATGGCCAAGGTTGATGTTCAGCAGCGCAACGCCGAGAACGGCGCAGTTGGTGGTGATCAGCGGCAGGAAGATACCCAGCAGGCGATAGAGGGCCGGGCTGGTTTTACGCACCACCATCTCAGTAAATTGCACAACAACTGCAATGACCAGAATAAAAGCCAGCGTACGAAGGTAGATTAACCCCAGCGGGATGAGGATCCAGGTATCAATCAACCACGCGCAGATGGACGCCATCGTCATGACGAAGGTCGTCGCCAGCCCCATGCCCATCGCCGTTTCCAGCTTTTTGGACACGCCCATAAACGGGCACAGGCCAAGGAACTTCACCAGAACGAAGTTGTTAACCAGCACGGTGCCGACAAAGAGCAGTAAGTAATCGGTCATTATTTAGCCTGAAATAAAAAAGCCGCCTATTATCGGACAAACCCACGCAGGCGACAACAGGTTATCTGTAAGGTTATTACGGGTTCACGAAGGTGTTTTTCACCCGCGTCGAACGCTTGAAATAGGGGACCAGAAGCGCGGCGGCCAGTAACGGGAAAAGCAGCTGACGAACGGCCAGAGCGTCTGATACGGGCGAAAAAGCAAACGCTTTCACCGCCAGCAGAACCGAAATCAGCAGCCAGATAATGTAGTGTTTAGGTACACTTTTGCGGCGCTTAAAGAAGGCGATGGTCAACCACAGGGTGTAGTACCACATTCCAATCGCGAAAACGAACGACACAAACCACATCGCAATATTCAGCACGCTTTGCGACATCAGGGTCTGGATGGCGTGAGGGGTAATCAGTGCGGTGGTATACAGCAGCAGCGCAAGCGATGCGCTTAATAACGCAACCAGCAGCCATGCCAGTGGGGCGATTAACCAGCCTCCAATGCGATCTCCAGGCGTTGCGGTCATGAACTCTCCCATAATCTGCGCGAAATGTTGTACAGCCAGTTTGCAGGGCGGAGAGTATATAACATTTCGCGCGGATGGCTACTTTCTTATAAAACGTAACGCCATACGGACTTAGGCACTTCACCCACGTTGAACAAACGACCTCCGGAAACCAGCTCCGCACGGCGATGGTCAGCGGCGCGATACATATTAATGATGTCCTGATTATCCGACAGGGTGTAGTTCAGATGGTCAAACAGTTTTTCCAGGCTCTCAAGCGAATTGATCTTGCGAAATTTTAATAAATAGTCCTGAACTGTCATATTAATAAGTTTCCATATAAAAGTGAGTAATACCAGTTAAGGTAATTCGTTCGAATAATAAACGGATTAATAAAGACGTAAACAGCCCACTCAGGTAACGCGACGAAATTAGGAGTTTTCTTTGCTGAAATTCAGGCATCAGACGATGCCTGGAAGAGAAGGTTAACCGTGTTCACCAGGGCTGGCAATAAGTAACTGACATATTATGTCACTCTTTATTGCAGTAACCGGTTACTTAGGTTGGGCGACTGTGACAGGCTCCGGCGGCTGGTAGTTATCGATATGGCTGGCAACGCCCAGCAAAATGACCGAAACCCCAAGGACAATCCATCCCGCTAATTCAATGATTCGATTAATAATTGACGTCATGATTCGTAGTTGTACTTTATCCATAAATACAGGTCGCAAATGTTACAGCGACGTTTCCCCGACGGCAAGCGCTTTGGGAACGGTTCCCTTAAACAAAATCAGTGGGTTAATACTATGTAACAAAAACAACCCGTACAACCTGCTATTTTAAGTCATATGGCACATTATTAATCTGTGGTAATGCCAGGCTAGCCAGTGTGAAATAAGAACGTCATAAAAGAGGACGGCACTATGAGTGATAATATCCGCGTTGGGCTTATCGGATACGGGTATGCAAGCAAAACGTTTCATGCGCCTCTGATAGCCGGAACGCCGGGGATGACCCTGGCTGCGGTATCCAGCAGCGATGCCGCTAAAGTCCATGTCGACTGGCCTTCCGTGCCGGTTGTCTCTGAGCCAAAACACCTTTTCAACGATCCGAATATTGATTTAATCGTTATCCCCACCCCGAACGACACCCACTTCCCACTGGCAAAGGCCGCGCTGGAGGCTGGTAAGCACGTGGTGGTCGATAAGCCCTTTACCGTCACCCTGTCTCAGGCTCGCGAACTGGATGCGCTGGCAAAGAGTCTGGGCAGGCTGCTGTCGGTGTTCCATAACCGCCGCTGGGACAGCGACTTTCTGACGGTAAAAAGGCTTCTCAGTGAAGGCACGCTAGGGGAGATCCTCTTTTTTGAATCGCACTTTGACCGCTTCCGTCCGCAGATACGAAACCGCTGGCGCGAGCAGGCTGGTCCGGGCAGCGGCATCTGGTACGATTTAGCCCCGCATCTGCTGGATCAGGCCGTCAATCTTTTTGGTCTGCCGGTGAGCATGACGGTCGATCTGGCCCAGCTCCGGCCCGGAGCGCAGACGACCGATTACTTCCACGCGGTGCTAAGCTACCCGCAGCGGCGGATTGTGCTGCACGGCACGATGGTCGCGGCCGCGGAATCGGCCCGCTACATTATTCACGGCACGCGCGGGAGCTACGTGAAGTTTGGCCTCGATCCGCAGGAGGACCGGTTGAAAAGCGGAGAACGTTTGCCGCAGGAAGACTGGGGCTATGATATGCGCGACGGCGTGATAACGCGGGTGGAAGGTGAGGAACTGGTAGAGGAGACCTTGCTGACGATCCCGGGCAACTATCCGGCCTATTATGCGGGCATCCGCGATGCGCTGAACGGCACGGGCGAAAATCCGGTTCCGGCCAGCCAGGCGATTCAAATTATGGAGCTGATTGAGCTGGGTATTGAATCTGCCAAACATCGCGCCACGCTCTGTCTGGCATAATTTTTTAATATTTTGTCGGCCGGGTAAGCGTCAGCGCCACCCGGCAACGGTGTTAACCGCGAGCCACTTTATCTTTAAGCGCCTGCTTCTCTTCAGGCGTCAGGAAGGCGATCTCCAGCCCGTTGATCTGCGCCTGACGGATCTGCTCGCGGCTCAGACCCGCCTGTGGTGCGGCGATGTTGTATTCGTGGATGATATCCACGCCCTGTACAGCCGGATCGTCAGTGTTCAGCGAGGCCAGCACGCCGTGCTCAAGGAACGTTTTCAGCGGATGCTGCGCCAGCGTTGCCACGGTGCTGGTCTGAATGTTAGACGTCAGGCACGACTCAATCCCGATACGCTGCTCCGCCAGGAAATCCATCAGGGCGCGATCTTCTACCGCCTTCACGCCGTGACCGATACGCTCGGCGCCAAGCTCGCGGATGGCCTGCCAGATGCTTTCCGGGCCAGCCGCTTCACCCGCATGCACGGTAATGTGCCAGCCGGCATCGCGCGCGCGGTTGAAGTGGGAGAGGAACAGACTGCCCGGGAAGCCCAGCTCGTCACCGGCGAGGTCGACGGCGGTGATGGCATCGCGATGGGCCAGCAGCGCTTCCAGCTCCTGCAGGCAGGCGGCTTCGCCGAACGTACGGCTCATAATGCCAATCAGACGGGCCTGAACGTCGAAGGTTTTACATCCTTCGCGCACGCCTTCAATCACGGCTTCCACCACGCCTGCAACGGGCAGGCTGTGGGTCATCGCCATATAGCCCGGCGAGAAGCGCAGCTCGACGTAATGCAGGCCGTTACGGGCCGCATCTTCAATGTTCTCAAACGCCACGCGGCGGCAGGCATCCAGCGAGGCCAGCATCTTCACGCCCCAGTCGAGTTTGCTCAGGAAGCTGACCAGATCCGGTTCACTGGAGGTCACCTGTACGTGAGGGATCAGCGACTCAAGCGTCTGAGCAGGAAGCGATAAATTGAACTGGCGGCCAAGATCGAGGATGGTTTGGGCACGAATGTTACCGTCAAGGTGACGATGAATATCAGTTAAAGGCAGGCGTGTATCAATCATGGTCGCACTCTTTTCTGGTTAAAGTGCGCCATATTATAAAAACAAAACGGGGTAAAAAGCTATTTGCGCAAGGGAATATTCCGTTGCGCAAATTGATTACAGGAGCGTGTTAATCCCGGCAATGAGGCGTTGCACCCCTTGTTCAAGCTTGCTGCGCGGACAGCCGGCGTTCAGGCGAACAAAACCGTTTCCCTCTTTGCCGTAGGTATATCCCGGCATGATGGCGACTTTTTGCTGCTCGATCAGCACTTTTTGCAGCGCCCGATCGTCAATATTCAGCGGGCGCAGGTCAATCCAGGCCAGATAGGTCGCTTCGGGCGGCTGCCAGTTCAGCTTCGGAAACGCGCGGTTTACTTCCCTTGCGATATACAACAGATTCTCTTCCAGATACCCCCGCAGGGCATCCAGCCACGGCGCTCCCCGCTGATAGGCGGCGATATGCGCCGTTAGCGCCAGCACGGAAGGGGAAGAGAGCCCGTCCCGGCCTTTTAGCGCGCTGAGATAACCGTTACGGCTCGCTTCATCGCCAATCAGGCCGTAAGCGCCCGTTAGCGCCGGAATATTAAAGCTTTTCGAGCCGGAGGTGAGAAGCGCCCATTTGCCGCGCGCCACCGCGCTCCACGGCGTGTGATGATGCTCTCCCCACACCATATCCATATGAATTTCATCGCTGATAACCGCCACGTCATAGCGTGCGCACAGTTCAGCCATCTGCGTCAGCTCATCCCGCGTCCAGACCTTGCCGGTTGGGTTTTGCGGGCTGCACAGCAGCAAAATTTTGTTTTCAGGTTTCGCCAGCGCCGCTTCCAGCGCCGCCATATTTCCCTGCCAGCCTGCGGCATGCTTTTCCATCTCCACGGGCACCACATGACGCGCATTCCCTTCAATAGCTTTGTAAAACGCGTCGTATGCCGGGGTGTGAACCACTACACCGTCGCCGGGGTGTGACCAGAGACGAATCAGCTCTGACACCATGTAGATAACGGAAGGACCATAAACGACGGTTTCCGTATCAATCGTGCTGTTAAAGCGCTGCTGGAACCAGTGCGCGACGGCGGCGAGAAACTCATCGTTCTTCCAGCGGCTGTAGCCCAGCACGCCGTGATTGATGCGCTGATGCAGCGCGTCGGTAATGCAGGGCGCGGTGGCGAAATCCATATCCGAGATGGTGAAGGGCAGCAGGTCGGCCGCGCCAAAGCGGTCGGCGACGTAGTCCCACTGCGTACACCAGGTGCCGTGTCGATCCACGACGGTAGAGAAATCAAACATGACGTTAATCCTTAAAGTAAAACCCCCTCATGAGAGGGGCTGAGGCATCAGGCTTCTACTGTTCGCATCAGGGTTGCCAGTTCATCCTTCACTGACTGGACCTGCGGGCCGATAACCACCTGCAAATTGTGCTGATTTAACTGTACCACGCCGATGGCCCGGTTGGCTTTCAGGGCGTTGGTATCCACTTTTGACATATCCGCCACCGACAGACGCAGGCGGGTAATGCAGTTATCGAGAGAGGTGATGTTATCCGCACCGCCCAGCGCCGCCAGAATGGCCGGTGTGTTGTAGCCAGACTTGCCCACGGTCCCGGCAACCGCCTGTTCAACGCTGCTTGCCGTTTCAACATCGCGGCCAGGGGTTTTCAGGTTAAAGCGGGTGATGGCGAAGCGGAAGATGCCGTAGTACACCGCGAACCAGATAGCCGCCACGACCGGCACCAGGTACCACTTGGTGGACAGGCCGTGCAGGATCCCGAACACCACGAAGTCGATCACGTTGCCGTCGGTGTTGCCGATGGTCACGCCCAGCACCGCCATCACGGTAAAGCCCAGACCGGTCAGCACCGCGTGGATGAGGTACAGCACCGGCGCGACGAACAGGAACAGGAATTCGATTGGCTCGGTGGTACCGCCCACGACGCAGGCGATCACGCCGGAAATGAGCAGGCCTTTAATTTTATGACGGTTTTCCGGGCGCGCGCAGTGGTACATCGCCAGCGCGGCACCCGGCAGGCCGCCGAGGAACGCAGGCATTTTACCCTGGGACAGGAAGCGGGTGGCGCTTTCGGAGAAGCCGTGGGTGGTCGGGCAGCTCAGCTGCGCCTGGAAGATGGTCAGCGCGCCGCTCACGTCGTGACCGCACACCTCCATCGTACCGCCCGCTTCGGTGAAGCGAATCAGGGCCACCAGAATATGCTGCAGGCCAAATGGCAGAAGCAGACGCTCGCCGGTGCCGAAGATCATCGGACCGAAATCTCCCGCGCCGTTGATGATGCGGCCAATACCGTTGATGCCCATCGCGAAGACCGGCCAGATCAGCGGAATGATTAAACCGAACAGACCCATCACGACCAGGGTAACAATCGGCACAAAGCGGGTACCGCCGAAGAAGGCCAGGGCATCCGGCAGGCGGATATTGTGGAAGCGCTCGTGCAGCATCCAGATAATCACACCCGCGATCACTGCCCCGAGGATCCCGGTATCAATAGACTGGATACCGATCACGCTCTGAATGTTGTTGGCTTTCAGCACGGCGGCGTCGGTGGTCGGCAGAATGCCTTTCGCAGTCAGCCAGAAGTTAACCGCGAGGTTCATCACGGCGTAGCCAACAAAACCGGCAAACGCCGCGACGCCTTTATTTTCGCGCGCCAGGCCCAGCGGGATAGCGATACAGAACATGACGGGCAGGAAGCTAAACGCAAAGGAGCCGACTTTACTCATCCAGATAAAGATCGCCTGCAGCACCGGGGTACCGAGGAACGGGATCAGCGTGATGACGTCTTTACTGCTCAGCGAGCTGCCGATCCCGAGCATGATCCCGCAGAACGAGAGGAGTGCCACGGGCAGCATAAAGGTTTTACCCAGTTGCTGGAAAAATTCCCACAGCGATATTTTTTGTGCTGCTTTCGCCGTCATAAAACGACTCCTTTATTGTTAAAATCAGTTTGTCTGCTTCAATGCTGCGAGAAGATAAAACGTTTTATCAAAGTTTAGTGCGCGCTAAATCACATTCTCAGGCTTTGACTGGTAGTATAAAGATAACGTATTGATAAAACGTTTTACCGATCTCATTTCAGGGAGTCACGCCGACACATGGCTGTAGCGAAAAAAATCACCATCAACGATGTCGCGCTGGCGGCGGGCGTTTCCGTCAGCACCGTTTCTCTGGTGCTGAGCGGAAAAGGGCGCATCTCTCCTGCGACCGGCCAGCGAGTGAACGAGGCGGTTGAGCAGCTGGGCTTTGTGCGTAACCGTCAGGCGTCGGCGCTGCGCGGCGGGCAAAGCGGAGTGATTGGCCTCATTGTTCGCGACCTGACGTCACCTTTCTATGCGGAACTGACCGCCGGGTTAACCGAAGCGCTTGAAGCGCAGGGGCGGATGGTCTTTCTTCTGCACGGCGGTCGCGAGGCCGATCAGCTTCTCTCCCGGCTCGATATGCTGCTGAACCAGGGTGTTGACGGGGTGATCGTCGCCGGAGCGTCTGGCGTGGGCAGTGAGCTGTGCGAGCGCGCCGCCGAAAAAGGCGTGCCGCTGGTGTTTGCTTCGCGCGCCAGCTACCTGGACGAGGCCGATACGCTGCGCCCTGATAACATGCAGGCCGCGCAAATGTTGACCGAGCATCTTATTCGTCGCGGGCATCAGCGCATTGCCTGGCTGGGCGGGAAAAGCTCGTCCCTGACCCGCGCCGAGCGGGTCGGCGGCTACTGCGCGACGCTAATAAAATACGGCCTGCCGTTCCACAGCGAATGGGTCGTGGAGTGTGAATCCAGCCAGAAGAAAGCGGCGGAAGCGATAGGCGCGCTGCTGCGCAGCAGTCCGACGATCAGCGCCGTGATTTGCTACAACGATGTGATTGCCATGGGCGCCTGGTTTGGCCTGATCCGCGCCGGGCGTCAGAGCGGCGAGGGCGGGGTGGAAACCTTCTTCGGCCACCAGGTGGCGCTCGGGGCGTTCGCCGACGTCGGTGAAAATGCGCTAGACGATCTGCCGATCGTCTGGGCTACCACCCCTGCGCGGGAGATGGGCTACACGCTGGCGGACAGGATCATGCAGCGCATCGAGAATACGGATGTGCAGGCCGGGCACCAGATTGTGGCGGCGCGGCTGGTGACGGTGAAATAATATCAGGTGCGCTGCGTTAGCGGATTGAGCAACAGTTCGGCTTCCAGCGCTTCCACAAACTTTCGTACTTTTGCCGGGATCAGCCGGGAGGTCGGGTAAACCGCCCAAACGGCCAGCGATTCCGGCTGGGCATCCTCCAGGACGATCCGCACGAGTTTATCCTCTCTGAACGCCGGCTCTACGTACCAACGGGATAAATTGGCGATCCCCAATCCTCCCAGGCAGGCTTCGAAAATTGCCTCAATAGAGTTCGCGGTGAATCGGCCCGACACCTTTTTTTTGTAGCGCTGTTCGCCCTGTTCGAATGACCAGTGGACGGTATCTGACGTGGTCAGACAGCTGTGTCCCGCCAGATCGTTAAACGATTTTGGATAGCCATTTGCGGCAAGATACGTCGCGCTGGCGCAGAGATCGCGAGGGTTGTGACACAGGCGATGGGCAACCAGCCGGTTATCGCGCAGCGGCGCAATGCGTAACGCCACGTCTATGCCTTTTCCGACAATATCAACCTGTTCGTCGGTGGCGAGTAAATCGACCTGCAGGGCGGGATGTTGCTGCATGAACCGGGTCAGCATGGGAGCAACGATCTTACGGCCAAACCCCGCTGAGGCGGTAATGCGCAGACGTCCGGAAAGATGCGTCCCCTCGGGAAACAGATCGGCCAGCGCGTTATTTTTATCTTCCAGCAACGCCTGTGCATGGGGCAAAAAAACGGCCCCATCGCTGGTGGGTGAGAGGGAACGCGTGGTGCGGTGAACCAGCCTGACCCCCAGTTCAGCCTCAAGATTATTAAGAGACCGTGATGCCGCCATGGCGCTCACAGAGAGCCGACGCGCGGCGCCCGCCAGGCTACCCGCCTTGACGGCTTCGACAAACACTTCAATGTCTTCCAGCTTCATTGTATCGATTTTCGTTATGCTGACTTATCAAAGTACATATCTACATTATTTATCGTTACGCTGCCATAGTCTCTTCACAACCTGAAAAATATCAATCTGGAGTGAAGATGAAAAAGTTGAAAACGGTTCTGGCGCTCAGCGGCCTGCTCCTGGCAAGCACATCGTGGGCAGATGCCCCGGCGCAGGTGAAACAGCAGGTGCCGGGCTATTATCGTCTGGCAGTCGGGGAATATGAGGTGACGGCGCTGTTCGACGGCTATAACGATCTTTCGCCTGCCTTACTACACGGGCTCTCAGGGGACAAGGTTCGCGAACTGCTGGCTCAACACAAAATTGATGCCGAACGCATGCCTACCGCCTTTAACGCCTTTCTGGTGAATACCGGTAAACACCTGGTCATGATTGACAGCGGGGGTGGCCACTGCATGGCGGAAACGGCCGGCCAGCTGGTCAGCAATATGAACGCATCAGGGTATCGTCCCGAGCAGGTTGATACCATTTTCCTGACCCACCTGCATCTTGACCACGTGTGCGGCCTGAGCGATGCGGAGGGTAAGGCGTTGTTCCCCAATGCCACCATCTACGTACCGCAGGGGGAGGCCGACTACTGGCTTGACCCCGCAAAAGAAGCGAGCGCACCGGCTAATGCGAAGGAGTATTTCGCTATCGCCAGGCATGCGCTGTCCGCGTATAAAGCCGCCGGACACCTTAAAACCTTCGTCCCGCCAGCTTCGCCTGTCCCGGAAGTCCAGACGTCATATGCCATTGGTCATACGCCAGGCAGTACCGTTTATCGCTTCGCGTCGCAGGGGACGGCTATAAACTTCATTGGGGATTTGATTCATGCTCCTGCCGTCCAGTTCCCGCACCCTGAAGTGTCTATTCGCTTTGATGTCGATCCGAAAAAAGCCATCTCATCCAGGGCGCAGGAGTTTAACGCGCTGGCAAAAGACGGTGAGTGGATGGCCGCAGCGCATCTGCCTTTCCCTGGTATCGGGCATATCACTTCCGGGCAGCAGGGCTATAGCTGGAATCCTGTCAATTACGGTCCTTATCAACGTGCGGCCAACGTGCCTCTGCTGAAATAAAGTGAGGTGATGAGCATGAAAAGTTACACCGTAACGGCAAACGGTATCCGTCAGTTTGTGGTCGAAGAGGGTGAAGGCGCACCGGTTATTCTTCTGCATGGTTTTCCAGAAACAAACTATGCCTGGCGGTACCAGATACCCGTTTTGTCCCGACACTATCGTGTGATTGCGCCGGATTTACGCGGGTATGGCGAAACGGATAAACCTGCTTCTGGCTATGATAAGCGCAACATGGCGCGGGACATCCGGGAACTGATGCGTGTGCTGGGTTTACAGAAAGTGGTGCTGGTGGGGCACGATCGCGGGGCGCGCGTCGCGACGCGGTTTGCAAAAGATTACCCTGAGCTGGTGGATCGACTGGTGGTGATGGATAACGTGCCAACGCGTATTGTGGCGCGCGATCTGAATGCGTCGATTGCGCGTGAGTACTGGTTCTTCCTGTTTCATCTTGTGCCAGACCTGCCGGAAGCGCTGATTGCGGGTCGGGAGCATATCTGGCTACGCCACTTTTTCTCGGACTGGACCTACAATCCGTCGACCATTAGCGGCGAGGCGTTTGACACCTATGTTCGGGCGTATCAGGCGCCGGGTGCCGTGCGTGGCGCTATGGCTGACTATCGCGCCAACGCAGAGGATGTGGCGCAGGATATGGCTGACGCTGAGGTGAAAATCACCTGCCCGGTAATGTCGCTGTGGGGTAATGATTTTCATGCGGTCGGCAAGCTTTTCGATATGGAAAGCGTCTGGGCAGAAATGGCGGAGAACCTTCGGGCGCAGGGTATTGATGAGTGCGGCCATCTGCCGCAGGAGGAGCAGCCAGAGAAAGTGAACGCGCTTCTGCTGGATTTCCTTGCTGGATGGAAAAGTTAGCGGGCAATAAAAAAACCCCTCATACGAGGGGTTTTGACGTTTACTGCTGCGGTGCCGCCGGTTCGGCTGGCGCTGCCGGTGCTGCCGGTGCTGCCGGTGCTGCCGGTTCCGGCATCCCCAGCGTCGGCATACCAAACATGCCGACGAAGTCTTCCAGCGGCATCTTGTCGCCGTTGAGCGTGACCTGGCCGTTGGCGTACTGCAGGCTGGTGGAAATCGTGTTGTTTTCCACTTTAGTGATGCGGAACATCTGGCCCATGGCCGCCAGGCCTTTCACCTGCTGGTTCGCCAGCTTGCCGGCGTCTTCATCGCCGTAGCCTTCCAGCTTCGCAATCTGGGTCATAAACTCGGTCGCCATATCCATCGGGATGGTCAGCTTGCTGTCGAGCGACTTCACGCTGCGATCCACTTCCTGCGCCAGCGTCTGCGGTTCACCCGTTGCGGTTGCCGGATCTTTCAGGAACAGAGACAGGTTGAAGCTGGTTTCGCCTTTGCTGTTTTTCCAGCTCAGCGGCGCAACGGTTATCACCGGCTCGCCTTTCAGCAGGACAGGCAGGTTGTTGAACAGTACCGCCATCGCCTGCTGCTGATATACCTCAGGGTTCTGCTGCAGCGCGGCATCGGTCAGCAGCGCCTGGCTCTCTTTGCTGTATTTCTGGCTAAACTCGTGCCACGCCTGGCCGTCGATATTGCCGATCTTCAGCGACAGTTTGCCGGTGCCCAGATCCTGATTCTGCACCTTCAGGCTCTTCAGCGTGTAATCCAGCTGCGTGTTAATGCTTTTACCATCTTTGGAAACGTCGGATTTGCCGATGACGTCCATACCTTCCAGCACGGCCATCTCTTTTCCTTCAACCGCAATGGCAACCTTGTCGAGAGACAGTTTTTGATCGCCGATACGCTCCTGGAAATCGGTCATTCGACTGTTGCCGTCGGCTTTCAGGTTGTTGAAGGTTAGCTGAACCTTTTGGTTATATTCGTTCACGGCATTGACCAGGCCGCTTTCCGCTTCACCCGTCAGGGAGAACACGTTTCCGTCGCGGTCAGCATCGAGTTTGAAGTGACCGCCGCTGAAGGCGACTTTCTCATTCTCTTTCTCGTAGTTCAGCGCTTTCAGGGCAATATCGGAACTTGTGTCACCGGCATAGCTAATTCGGGTATTAATGTCGAAAGGCGACTCATTCTTCGCCAGGTCAAACAGCGGTTTGGTGACGTCGTTATTCACCAGCACGGTATGAACAGAAGCCATCGACGGGATCAGGTTAAAGGACTTCAGCTGCGCCAGCGGCAGCGGGCCGTGGCTCACCACCTCGTCCAGCACCACGCTCTGGCCCGGTTTCAGCCAGCCGTTTTCAGCACCGGCAACCGGCTTCACCACCAGCTGCATACGGCTGGTAAACACGCCGCGATGATAATTCTGGTAGCTCAGCTCAAGGCCCGCCTCCGGCGCGCTGCGCTTAATCTCTCCGTTAGCCTGCGCCACCATCTCAGCCAGACGGCCTTCCAGCTGTTTCCCGGTAAACCAGGAGGCACCCGTCCAGACCACGCCTAACGCTACAATCACTCCAACCGCTACGACCGATTTTTTCATTGCGACTATCCCTAAAATGAAACCAGGCGGTAAAAACCGCCTGGAGATATTAAGCCTGCAACTAGCTTAGCAAGAGTTGTTAAAAAATTCAGTAAGTGCTTAAAGCTTATTGAAAACGCGCGCCAGACGACCGGTGCCGTTTACGCTGACCGGAGATTCATTGGCTGCAACGAACGCTGACTCACCGGGCTTAAGCACCAGACGCTGTTCACCTTTATGCAGCGTCGCTTCGCCCTCCACGCAGAACAGAATCGCCGCGCTCTCCTGCGCGATGGCGGTTTCGGCCTGGCTCAGGTCGTGCAGGGAGAAGGCAAAATCCTCAACCGGAATCGGGAAGTCCAGCTCTGCGCCGTTTTTCACCGGCTGAGTCAGCAGCTCCGCGGCAGGTTTCGCCACGAACTTCACGTTGGCAACCAGCTCAGGAATATCGATGTATTTCGGCGTCAGGCCCGCGCGCAGCACGTTATCGGAGTTGGCCATCACCTCCAGCGCCACGCCCTGCAGGTAGGCGTGCGGGGTTTCGGCAAACAGGAACATCGCTTCGCCCGGGTTCAGCTTCACCACGTTCAGCAGCAGAGGGGAGAACAGGCCGCTGTCGTCCGGGTAGAATTCGGAGATCAGACGGATAGTCTCCCACGGTTCACCCTGCTGGCTGCCCAGGGCCGCTTTCAGCACCGCCAGCGCGTGAGATTTCTCTTCACCCTGCATATTCAGCAGGCTGGCAAACAGCTGGCTCAGCGCGTCAGCGTTCGGGTTTTCAAGGAAGTGGGCGATAGCCTTGTGGGCACCCGCGACCGGTTGCAGCAGGGAAACGATCTCTGAAAACTCGCGGAACGCGTTCATCGCCAGGAACGGGGTCAGCGCAAAGACCAGCTCCGGCTTGTGGTTAGGATCTTTGTAGTTACGCTCGGCTGCGTCTAACGGAATACCCGCCGCGTTCTCTTTCGCAAAGCCGATTTCAGAGGCTTTCTTGTTCGGGTGAACCTGAATGGAGAGCGGCTGGTCGGCGCACAGTACCTTGAACAGGAACGGCAGTTCGCCGAAGCGCTGAGCCACCTTGTCGCCCAGCAGCGCGGCTTTATCGGCATCAATCACGTCACGCAGGCTGCGTACCTGGCCGCTGGCGTCTTCAATTTTTGAGCTGCTCTTCGGGTGCGCACCCATCCACAGTTCTGCCATCGGCAGGTTGTTCGGGTTCGCGATACCGTAGAGATCCGTTAACGCAGTTTTACTTCCCCAGGCGTAGTTTTGCACTGAGTTAATGAGTTTTTGCATTATCAAGCCCTGATTCAATTATGGAATTAACTCCGGGTATTAAAGCAATAAACCTCATGGAAGTAACCTGTGGATGTAAAAAGTCGTACTAGTCTCAGTTTTTGTTAAAAAATTGTGTAGGATAAGCTGACTCGCTTTTAAGCCGGGCAGCGGAACATCTGCCCTGAATAAACAGACCGAAGCAGTAAGTGAGAGACCAATGTCGAATAAACCCTTCCATTATCAGGATCCTTTCCCCCTCAGTAAGGATCGGACCGAGTATTACCTGTTAACCCGCGATCACGTCTCCGTCTCTGAGTTTGAAGGACAAGAGATCCTCAAGGTCGATCCGCAGGCGCTGACGCTGCTGGCGCAGCACGCTTTCCACGACGCCTCGTTTATGCTCCGCCCAGCGCACCAGCAGCAGGTTGCCGATATCCTGAGCGACTCGCAGGCCAGCGAAAACGATAAATACGTTGCCCTGCAGTTCCTGCGTAACTCAGACATCGCCGCGAAAGGTGTTCTGCCTACCTGTCAGGACACCGGTACGGCGATCATCGTCGGCAAAAAGGGCCAGCGCGTCTGGACCGGTGGCGGTGACGAAGCGGCCCTGGCGCACGGCGTCTACAACACGTACACCGAAGATAACCTGCGCTATTCGCAAAACGCGGCGCTGGATATGTACAAAGAGGTCAACACCGGCACCAACCTGCCTGCCCAGATCGATCTCTACAGCGTCGACGGTGACGAGTACAAATTCCTCTGTATCGCCAAGGGCGGCGGTTCGGCCAACAAAACCTACCTCTACCAGGAAACCAAGGCGCTGCTCACCCCGGGCAAGCTGAAGAACTACCTGGTTGAGAAGATGCGCACCCTCGGCACCGCGGCGTGTCCTCCGTACCATATCGCGTTTGTGATTGGCGGTACGTCGGCGGAGAGTACGCTGAAAACCGTCAAGCTGGCCTCAACCAAATACTACGACGGCCTGCCTACCGAAGGTAACGAGCACGGCCAGGCGTTCCGCGACGTACAGCTTGAGCAGGAACTGCTGGAAGAAGCTCGCAATCTGGGCCTCGGCGCGCAGTTTGGCGGCAAATACTTTGCCCACGACGTGCGCGTGATCCGTCTGCCGCGTCACGGTGCCTCCTGTCCGGTCGGGATGGGCGTGTCCTGCTCTGCGGATCGCAACATCAAGGCGAAGATCAACCGTGAAGGCGTGTGGATCGAAAAACTGGAAAACAACCCGGGCAAATACATCCCGGAAGAGCTGCGTAAAGCGGGTGAGGGTGAAGCGGTTCGCGTCGACCTGAACCGTCCGATGAAAGAGATTCTGGCGCAGCTTTCGCAGTATCCGGTTTCGACCCGTCTCTCGCTGAACGGCACGATCATCGTGGGCCGCGACATCGCGCACGCGAAGCTGAAAGAGCGTCTGGACAACGGCGAAGGGCTGCCGCAGTACATTAAAGATCATCCGATCTACTACGCAGGCCCGGCAAAAACGCCTGAAGGCTACGCGTCCGGCTCGTTAGGCCCAACCACCGCAGGGCGTATGGACTCGTACGTTGACCAGCTGCAGGCCAACGGCGGCAGCATGATCATGCTGGCGAAAGGCAACCGCAGCCAGCAGGTGACGGATGCCTGCCACAAGCACGGCGGCTTCTACCTCGGCAGCATCGGCGGCCCGGCAGCGGTTCTGGCGCAGGGCAGCATTAAGAGCCTGGAGTGCGTGGAATACCCGGAACTGGGTATGGAAGCGATCTGGAAAATTGAAGTGGAAGACTTCCCGGCGTTTATCCTGGTGGATGACAAAGGCAACGACTTCTTCAAGCAGATCCAGTCGTCCCAGTGTTCGGCGTGCGTGAAGTAATTCTGTAAATTGTCGGGTGGCGCCAGCGCCACCCGACACCAATAAGAGCGCACAAAGCGCCATATCGTTTCTCAGAAGTCATCAATACTTATCCCTTAAGCATGTGAGCAATCCCTCTTTTGTTATCAAGGAGAAAGTAATGACCACGGTACGCCATGAGAAAGATTCGATGGGCGCCATCGACGTCCCGGCCGACAAGCTATGGGGCGCGCAAACCCAGCGTTCGCTGGAGCACTTCCGTATTTCGACCGAAAAAATGCCCGTCTCGCTGATTCAGGCGCTGGCGCTCACCAAACGCGCCGCCGCGAAAGTGAACCAGGATTTAGGCCTGCTGACGGCAGACAAAGCGACCGCCATCATCAACGCCGCCGACGAAGTGCTGGCGGGTAAGCATCCCGATGAATTCCCCCTCGCCATCTGGCAGACCGGTTCCGGCACCCAGAGCAACATGAACATGAACGAAGTGCTGGCGAACCGGGCCAGCGAACTGCTGGGCGGCGTGCGCGGCATGGAGCGTAAGGTCCATCCGAACGATGACGTCAACAAAAGCCAGAGTTCTAACGACGTTTTCCCGACGGCGATGCACGTGGCGGCGGTGATTGCTATCCGCGAGCAGCTTATTCCGCAGCTCAACGTGCTGAAATCCACGCTCAACGAGAAAGCGCAGGCCTTCCGCGACATCGTCAAAATTGGCCGTACGCATCTGCAGGACGCCACGCCGCTGACGCTCGGCCAGGAGATTTCCGGCTGGGTGGCGATGCTGGAACATAACCTGAAGCATATTGAGTACAGCCTGCCGCACCTGGCGGAGCTGGCGCTCGGCGGAACGGCGGTCGGGACCGGGTTAAACACCCATCCAGAATACGCGGTGCGAGTGGCGGAGGAGCTGGCAAACATCACCGGACAGCCGTTCGTCACGGCGCCCAATAAGTTTGAAGCGCTGGCGACCTGCGATGCGCTGGTCCACACCCACGGCGCGCTGAAAGGGCTGGCGGCCTCGCTGATGAAAATCGCCAACGACGTGCGCTGGCTGGCCTCGGGCCCGCGCTGCGGCATCGGTGAAATCAGCATTCCGGAAAACGAGCCGGGCAGCTCCATCATGCCGGGTAAAGTGAACCCGACCCAGTGCGAAGCCATGACCATGCTCTGCTGTCAGGTGTTGGGCAACGACGTGGCCGTCAACCTGGGTGGTGCGTCCGGCAACTTCGAGCTGAACGTCTATCGCCCGATGGTGATCCATAACGTTCTGCAATCAATTCGTCTGCTGGCGGACGGAATGGAGAGCTTTAACGAGCACTGTGCGGTAGGCATTGAGCCGAATCGCGAGCGTATCAGCCAGCTGCTCAATGAATCCCTGATGCTGGTGACGGCGTTGAATACCCATATCGGCTACGACAAAGCCGCCGAGATCGCTAAAAAAGCGCATAAAGAGGGGCTGACGCTGAAAGCCTCCGCCCTGGCGCTGGGCTATCTCACGGAGGCAGAGTTCGACGCCTGGGTTCGCCCGGAAGCGATGGTCGGCAGCCTGAAATAGTCATCCCGCCACGTACAGGTGCAGCCGCGGAATAATCAGCTGTAGCGGCTGCGCCTGAGGTCTGTAACGGTGCTGGACATTGTCCGCATCGTAATTCAAAAGCTCACCAATATCCGGCACGATGGCCCCCCGATCGGCGTCATAAAGCGCAATCAGCGGCGTCGGACAGGCATACTGAACCTGTTTTTGCTGTCCGGAATACCAGACGCGGGCGATAGGCTGCACCTTCACCGGGCGCTTTATCTTCAGGCGCGTGTCCGCAGGGAGCGAGGCGATGCTGTGATACTCCTGCTCCAGGCGCTCAATCCACTGCTCACGCGACCACGGCGCGACGGTGCGCGGCGTCTTCAGGCTTTTTTCCAGCTGCGCCAGAATCTCATCGCGGGTGAAGTTTTTAATGATGTGCTTATTCGCCCAGCCGAAGCGCAGCGTGGCGGGGTGACGCAGTACCGTCAGCGTGCGATAGGCGTTCAGGGTAATCAGCCCCGGAAGCTGGCGGTGCACCCATTCAAACCGGGCGGCAGGGGCGAGGCCGGACTCTTCGGTGATGATCTTTTCAAAGGCCGCTTTCAGGGTGTTGATATGGGTAATCTGGCTTTCCAGCGCGTCGCGCGTTGTCGCATCGGTTTGCAGGCAGATCACGCCGGGCAGACGCACGGCCGCCTTACTGCTGCGGTTTTCTGACTGCTGCTGGATAAACAGGCGGCGATAGTGCTTCAGCGCCAGCTCAAGGGCGGCGCTGCCGATGTGCTGTTCAACCTGGATGGCGTCCAGCGGGTCGTGCTCGGCCCCTTTAGCCACCTCGGGCAGGGTAAAGACGCGCGCGGCCAGCAGGCGGCAGGCCTGCAAACGTTCATTCAGGGTCAGGAGCTCGTGTTCTATTTCCTGAAACGTGCTGTTCAGCCGTTCGAGGAGATCGTAGGTCGCCATAAACACTCTCGTTAGTTACAACATACTTATCATATAGCACAGCACGCCGGGTCAGGCCAGCGTGCGGTTGAGGTCAGGCAGGGACGGGAAGGGCGATGTTATGGTACACCGGCCAGCTAAAGCAGAAGCGCGCGCCGCCGAGCTCGCTCTCTTCGCAATGCACCGTGCCGCCCATCGCCTGCGCGATAGAATAGACAATCGCCAGCCCCAGGCCGCATCCGCCGGTGGCGCGATCGCGGCTGGGGTCGAGGCGGACAAATGGTTCAAACACGGTTTCTCGCGCTTCCGGGGCGATCCCCGGCCCGTCATCCTCCACCGTCAGGCTGGCCTGATTGCCCTGCAAATCCAGCCCGATCTGTAGCGTACTTTCGCTGTAGCGCATGGCGTTGTTCATCAGATTGTCCAGCACGCGCTCCATCAGGCGCATATCGAGCGCGCCGTAATCACCCGGCGTGACGCGTGTTAACAGCGTGCGCTGCGGGTTCACGCTCTGAACGTCATCGATGTGGGTTTGCAGCCAGGCGGGCAGGTCCGGCGTGCTGAGGTTCAGCTCGTTTTGCGGGCGATCGAGGCGCGCATAGGTCAGCAGCTCCTCAATCAGCCCTTCAAGCTGGCCAATATCGCGGTTAAGTGCCTGAGACTCCGCTTCCGTCAGATTCTCGCTCATCTCCAGACGATAGCGCAGGCGAACCAGCGGCGTGCGCAGCTCGTGGGCAATCCCGTCGATCAGCTGCTTTTTACTGGCGATCAGGGCATTGATGTTATCGGCCATCTGGTTAAAGGCCACGCCCAGACGTTCAAAACTGGAACCGCTGTCGAAGTGAATGCGTTCGGTAAAATGCCCTTCGCCAAAACGCTGCGCGGCGGATTCCAGCTTCAGCATGTCCTGCCAGTGCGGGCGCATCCAGATAAAGACCGGAAACGCGAGCGAAATGGCGATAAAGGCCATCAGCGCCATGTCCAGCAGACGCATCTGGTGCAGATAATAGAGATAGGGTACCGGCCCGACGGCCAGCACGTAATGGCTGCGCGGAATGCGCTGGATAAAGGTGTATTTCTCGTCCAGCGCGACGATGTCCCCGTCGCGCAAGCGCTGCATGGCGGGCGGGTCCAGCTCAAAATCTTTTAACGGCTCGATGCGTAAATCGAACGACAGGTTCAGATCCAGCTCTTTGAGGGTTTTCGCCCAGTCGTGCGGCGGGATCTCTCTCAGCTCGCTGCGCATCAGATAGAGCGAGCTTTTCATCAGATCGTCCAGCGACTGCCTGCCCGCACGTTCGGCGGTGAATTTATAGACCAGCCCGACCAGCATGGTCATGACCAGGAAGCAGACAAACAGCAAAAGATAAAACTGCACAAACAGCTTTTTCATTAAATATCACCGGGAAATCAAGTAATTAACTACTTTTTTTTTACCTTCAGGGGCACTATAGGGGCATTTGCATATCCGCCAAAGCGCTGATTCAAAAATGATACCTGATCGCTATCGAGAGCATTTATCCACGCAGAGTATACATGGAAGACCATCTCTGCATTCTCATGACCCATCTGATTCGCTATAAAAGCAGGATTAGCACCTGCCGACAACATCCAGCACGCATATGTATGACGCAGCTGATAGGGGCGTCTGCGGCGAATTCCCGATCGTCTTACCGTAATATCCCATAATGACACAATTGAACTGACTGAATAGTACGCAGCTTGCTTGCCTTTCTGGGGGCGAGGCATAAACACAAAGTGCAGCTTTTGCGTTTCCGATTTTCCGAACTCCCGGTGGTGAAAAGTGATTGGTACTTTAGGGGCACTCCCCGTAAGCTCCTTTTGAGCTCGCAAAGCCTCCAGAGCCGGCTCCAGTAACTTTATAGTCCGATATCCAGCTTCGGTTTTAGGTGGTCCAAAAAAGCCTTCCTGAGTTAGATTGCGTGCAATCGTAGCTTCGCCGGAATTAAGATCGATATCTTCCCATGCAAGAGCGCAAAGCTCCCCAGGCCGAACACCGGTGTAAGCAAAAAATTGCCACATGTTTTTCTGCTGAGTCGGAGCAGTCTCTTTCAACTGCTCAAATTCATGTCTCAGCAGTGGATCGGGTTTTGTTTGCCCTTTGCGAAGCCTTTTTATCCCGACATATGGTTGATATGAAATGACTTTATTTTTGACCGCATAGTCGAGGATTTGTCGCAGGATGGCCAGATAATAATCTACTGTTCTAACGGCGCGGCCGGTTTTATTTCTCCTCTTTTCGGGAGCATAGTTAGTCTCGCCAGTCAGTAATTCCTTTCTCCAGCCCAGAATGTCGCTGTTGGTGATGGATGCAACCAGCGTTTCAGGGCCGATTAGTTTTGTTAATGTTCTTACAGCTATCCCATAGCTTCTTGTGGCATTTGGTGAGAGATCGATTTTATGGTTTTCATACCAGGTTGATGCAAGTTCGGCGAACGTCGTAATGTTTTTAGATGTATAAAACTTTGATGCCACCTTTGACTCCGGGAACATGCCCCGGTAGTCAAAAGTTCCCAGCTGAATCTCGCTTACAATTTTGGCCCTTAGATTCCCGGCTTTTTTGAGATTCGATGCATTTACGATCCATCCTTTCAATGTTTCTCGACATCTAACGCCCTGAAACTTGAAACTTATTCGTATCTTATTGTTGTGGATCTCAACACCCGTTGGCATTGCAGCCATTATGCCTCCTTCACAAACCTGTTAATGTTTGGGATGTTGTACCAGACAAGTCCTCGTTCTTCGGAGCTGCTTCCATCCAATGGGATTCTCTTAAAATGAACACCTTCTACCCAGGAGGTTTGGCGATAGCTTTTAATCTGACGATCTGTAAGGCCTGTCTTCTCTTTTAGTTTTGAAGCAACGCCCCATTCTGAATCGTAAATTACCTGCGACATGGTTCACCTCAGGTAACCGGCATGAGTATAGATATGCCGGTCTTTAGTCGTTGATATTTCAGTTTCAGTTTGCCTGGCCGGGCAGGGAACGCAGTCGGCGCATGCCGGTCATTGCTGTGGCCACGTAGCTTGCCTTGCAGTTGACCACTTCAACCCAGACCTTCACGCCTTCCACTCTTACCGTATAGGTCTCTTTCATCTTGCTGCGCCCATAGTCACCATATCTTTGCTGGTGGGCTGCGAGTGCGATTTCACATGCCTGGCGAGCCAAAGGGGATTGCTTACTGCCTCGATTAATCAGTCGCATTTCTTCTCCTGAGGGAGGGTTTCCCCTCCCGATCTCGTTAGTCCACGTATTCCGGTTTCATATCCGCCAGGGTGATGCTGAACTGACCATGCAATTCGTCGCCCAGATGGCGTTTAGACGATGCAAGAACGCGCTCTACCTCTGCGAACCGCGCAGCTGCATTGGGGTCATCTGAAGGTGGCAAGGAATTGATGGCTGCTTCGACTTTGTTCCGTGCATCAACCAGGTAATAACGCTTCACGGCCTTGTTTTTCAGCTCAGTGAACAGGGCAGAACCCAGCGTTGCTTTCACGGTTTCAATATCTGCGCGCAGAGCTTTAGCGCTATCCACATCCTGAGCCGCCTCAATGCGGTCACGAAAATCATCAGCAAGTGCATCGATGTTTTGAGCTGATTCCTGAGCCGTTTGAGTGGTAGTGACATTGTCACCTGAAATGTCTGCAAGGCTAACGTGCTGCGCCGGTGCTGGGTTTACCTCTCGTTCTTCACGGCGATCATCCAGTTCATCCGGGGTGTAGACGCCCAGAATCACATCCGGGCAGAACAGTCTCGCCCAACGTTTGACGGCTAGATATGCCAGCTGCTGGCGAGGGTCATCAGCCCACAGGGTAGAGTTTCTGGTGCGGGCCTGAGCCAGCAGTAAATCAAGTTCCCTCGGCTGCTCTTCGCCTTTCAGGGTTGCGCGGATAATGATGCCGATCCCGGCTTCGTCAGCCAGGGTCCAACCCGGAACGCGGTACTCGCCTTTGTCGCCTTTACGGATATTGAATTTTCCAACGACCTTTTCCCATGGCCCGTACCATTCATACTCAAAGCGGCTGGCCAGCACACCGCTTCGTGAAATGACGGCATTAACCAGCTGCGCTTCATACCCGAGCACACCGTTAATCAGGTGCGTCTTCTGCGCCACGGCAAAGGGATTCATCTGCCACTGAGCCGCTTGCATCGCTACAGCCATGCAGTCGGCCTGATTGCCCTGCAGGTGCTTAGGAACAGTAGCGGTGCCCTGGGCCATAATCTGCGCGAACGTGCTGATGGCGTTCAGATACTGGGAATCGAACAAAGCCACGTTGGAGTTAATAACGGTGTTCTGGTCAGCAACGGTAACGTTAGTGTTATGCATAAATCCCCCTTAAGCCTGAGCGCGCAGCGCTTCGAGGCGGCGCAGGTCGAAGTCGTTCAGTTCATCGGTGTAATCGGTAGTGATCGGCGCTGGCCAGTCGCCCGTGTCGAAACCTGTGGCGATGGCGCGCATTGTTTTGCGGTACTCGAGCATGCCCAGTTCCAGCAGTTCGGTGGATGCCTCAATGATGGCGATCCAGTGGTAGTTCTCGTCTTTGTTGACGAAAATCCAGAAGAACTGATCCAGCGCCGCGGTCTCGCAATACATAGCCGCGCTGAGGTGATAGTCACGGTCTATGATTTCCCGGTGCAGCCTGGCGCGCAGGCTTTCCTGCTTCACATTCCACATGCTGATGGTTTTCAGGTCAGCACCGATGCGCACGCCGTCCAGTTCAATCTCGAGGTCAGGGCGTACACGCACTTCTAATCCGGTTTCGTCGTCGAAACCGAAATAGCTCACCTCAACGGCGCGGCTTGGATGTGTCAGCAGCATGCCCGCGGTCGGGTGCGCCAGTAGTGCGGACTGAATTGCCCGCGCTGTGGCCAGTTGCTGGCGGGTAACCAGAATCTTTTCACCAGGGTTGTCGCGCCAGGCATCCAGCAGTTCGTCGGCGAATATGGCATCGGGCTTAACTGATTTAATTGTCTGGATCATATCCGCTTTGGTACCGGACACTTTCAGCGGCGTCGGTTTCTGCGCTTCTTGCGCCACCAGATCAGGATTGATGATCGCTAATTGCTCGAGTAGCGCATCACGGCTGCCGCTGGTTTTAACTGGCGCGGGCAGGGTGGCGTTGTACTCTTTAATACATGCCTTCATTGCTGTTGCTGTTTGCTTCTGGCCTTCTTCAATACGCTGGTACTCAGCAGGGAGAGCCATATAGCTTTGAGCCGTTTCTTCCAGGCTCGCGCCAAGCGGCACTGGAGCGGGAAGGGATGCGTTATGTTCTTCAAGCAACGCTTTAATCTCGTCAGCGCTTAGCAGCGCCGGTAGGCTGGCGTTGTACGCATCGATGAACTCGCGCAGAGTTGCGGTGGTGGTGAAAGCACCCTCCGGGATCTCCGGTTCTACGCTGAACTCTGCTACGAGGTTTTCCGGCTGCAATGCAAGGGCGTGCACTAGGTTTCCCATATCCAGTACTTTGGATGCTGTTCGCGGGATGGTTTTAGCCACATGGCGCGCGTTAAAGTACATCAGGCTGACGCGGGCATCTTTCACTTGGGTTGAGCTAATACCGTTTGCTGCGTGATAAACGTCATTCGGTAGGCATTCGTAGCGGCCAGGCTCGAAGTAAGCCGGGTATACAATTACCGGTTCTGCTTGCTGTTCTTCCAACTCTACGGAATCTGTCTGCGAATTAGCTGCATCAGTGCTTTCGCCCGGTGGTACCGAACCAACATCTTCGTCTTTCTCTGGCTTAACCGTTTCCATCTGCACATCGCTGATGGTCTCCGCTATTTTTTCCGTTTTTTCGACTTCATTTGAGGAGGTATTGATGACCGGTTCGGTATTTCCATCCATCAGGCCATCGATGGAGAACACGCCGCTACCGAGATTTTCAACCTGCGGTTGTTCATCTGGGGCTTTTGTCTCAACTGCATGGGTAGGCAACGGCAGTAACTCCACAGCAGAGTTAAACTCAGCCGTCATGGTTTTATTAACGAACTCAAGATGAGCCGCTGGCGTGTGATGAATGTTCTCTGGAGCGATGCGGATCAGATTGAAGATTGCCGCACGGTTCACCGCCAGTACACCCGGCTGATTACGCAAGATGGCGCTCCATGATTTCCATGGTTCTTCTTTCTTAGCCACGATTTCTTTGGCACGTCGTAATACGCTCGAAGGAATTTCGAAGTGGTGGAAGTCCATAGGCAGTAGGGCGCATGCGATCTCAAGATCGAGGGTGTCCAGAGTGTGATGCGCGCCTTCGCCGCGATCCGTTACATAGCCACCGTCGGCATTGGTACCAGAATTGCTGCGCTGAACATTACTGATGCGGTTTCCGGCAGCCCATTCGCGCGCCAGGATGCCGCGGTCAATGTAATCAGTCGCCGCCCAGATTCGGGTGAAACGGAGAACCAAAGCGAGTTCGTGGCGCTTCTCCTGGCTGAACACCTTGCGAATGGCGTCGGTATAGCGCCACAGGTCTTTGGTGTCGTAACCCTTAACCTCTTCGCAGTTTTCTCCCGCCAGCAGCAGGTTCTGGACATAGCTGTTGTCAGTGTCCATCTCCAGCGCACTGATACCTTCGTATTCTTCGCGGGTTAAGTGGTGGCGCAGTTCGTCGGCGGTGAACTGGGCGAGTAGCTGCTTGCGGAAGGGCATACGAACGACTGGATAACGAGTGGTTTCGTCATCATTCTCGTCAATCTGAATACCGTTTTCAGGTTCTGGAACCTGAACGGCTGTAACATCGGTGTCGCTGGTGCTTTCTGATTTGAGAAGAGAAAGCTTTCCGCTTCTCCACTCTTCAATTAACTGATTGCGATCGCTGACATCTGCTCTCGCCCAGTCAGCCATGAATGCAGCGATAACTTCAGCTTCGTGCGTTTCATCTTGCGCGAAGACCTGCTTTAGTGGTCATTGGTCAAAACTCGATTCCGGAAAGCTTTGGTCGGCTGACCGGGTACTTAACCCGCCTTGCGCGGGTTTTGTGCTTTTAGGGGCTGGTAACAGCCATTGGTCATAACTCGATTAAAATTTGAAAGCAGGCTGGTGGTCGTCAGCCGGTCTATATGGGTAACACTCTCCTTTTACGTGCTGTTCTTTGGCAGCTGCATCACAGCCAGCTTCGGTTTGGTATACACCGAGCATGATGTCTGAGCATTCCCCGGTGAGGGCGCAGACGGTAACGATCAGGGCAAAGAACGAGCTCATGCTTTTAGCTCTGGATTGCCTTTTTGCGCCAGTAAGTAGCAAAGCTTGCGAATCCATACTTCCGCCGCACTGAGGCGGATAGCTTGTTGTCTTGAAGGTGTTCGTGCAAAGTCGATCATTTATCTTTCCTTTTAATTCTGACTGTCGTATCGCGGTCCTAACTTCAGTGCTATTGTGGTTATTCCCGCACTCTAATGAGGGAGTTAACTGTGGAAAAAGAAGAGAAAGTCTTGTATTTAACTCGCTTAGCGGTTGATACATATAACTCTTACCGTTCTGCTCAAATCTCTTCTGGCCGGAATCTTTCTGACCCCCACGATCCGGTGGAAGAGATAGAAAAAATCTATGCAAAATTCGAAGTCTTTCTTGACCAGAAACTCTCAGAAGACGAATGGAAATAGGGTTATATGCTTCCCCAGCTAGACCTATTTCTCCAGAGTGAGCTGTTGCAATGTGCATAAAGCTCACTCTTTCTTATGACCGTGTCATCCACAATTTTTCCCCCTATATGCGCCTGTAACGCTGGCCAGCGGAACGTTTACACCTGATGCGCGTTAATCTCTCCACCTCATCCGACTATTACAGGGTTGAGTGATTCGCATGTTTCTGATGCGCTCAAATCTCTCGCAGAACGCAAAATCATCTTCAGTCAAAAGCAGGGAGTGATGAAAACTGTCGGTATAAATACTGACCTTTCTGCCTGGATTTTAGACAAACCGAAAACGGGAAAAGTCTTCCCGAAATCGGGAAAAGTGTTACCGAAAACGGGAAAAGTCTTCCCGGAAACGGTAGACACCCAAGACTATAACAAGAACAATATTAAAATATCCTCGTCTCGGAATTCTGCCGAATCCCGAAACCAGAAAACTCAAAAGTTTCTCTCACGCCATCCAGAAGCTGCCGCCGGGATATACACCCCGGCAGGTAAATCATGGGGATCCGCTGACGACCTCAAGGCCGCTCGCTGGATTTACGACAGGCTTCTCACCGTCAACGCATCGCTATCAGAGCCAAACTGGGCTGAATGGGCAAACACCATCAGGCTGATGCGTGTCCAGGACAAGCGTACTCACTACGAAATTTGTGACCTGTTCCAGTGGGCTAACCGGGACGAATTCTGGAAAGACAACATCCTGAGCCCTTCGAGTCTGCGCAAGCAGTGGGATCAGCTCACCACCAAGCGGCTGCGCGCAACCGGAGCGGCAAATCCATCCCGGGGCGGCATTGACCTGCATAACACCGACTGGATTGACGGGGTGCTGGAATGAAAAACCTTGCCGAGAGCATTCGCAGTTTTGACCGGGACCAGGCTCGCCGCGTGGCGCACAATATGCCTGAGCAGTACACAGAGCGCGAACAAACGCAGCAGGTGGCACAGATCATCAACGGGCTGTTCGTACAGCTGGCCGCCGCGTTCCCCGCAAGCCTGGTTAATCGCAGCCAGGAAGACGTGAATGAGATCCGCCGGCAGTGGGTGCTGGCCTTCAAAGAAAATGGGATCACAACCATGGAGCAGGTCGAAGCCGGCATGCGCATGGTACGCCGACAGGAGCGTCCATTTCTGCCTTCGCCAGGTCAGTTCATCAAGTGGTGCAGGGAAGGGCGTTGTGTGCTGGGGATCACCACTGCTGACGTCATGGCTGAATACTGGAAGTGGCGCAAGCTGGTGTTCCGGTATCCGAGCAGTGAGCAGTATCCCTGGCCTAAACCCATTTACTATCACATCTGCCTCGAGCTGCGGCGCCGGGGAACTGATGGTCAACTGTGTCACAAAGAACTCGAGCATGAAGCCGGCGACATTCTGGATATGTGGGAAAAGCGGGTGCTGGCCGGGAAACCAATCCCGCCTGTTCGTCGTGCGTTGGCAGCACCAGTGGCTCCGAGGGGGCCAACGCCAGCTGAACTTCTGAAGGCTAAATATGCGCGCCTAAAAGATGAAGGGAGAGTTTAACTGTGCGAGCAAAGATTCTTCAGATTCGTACCATACAGCGAATGAGTAGAAGGCTTTGTTTCCACAACGTGTTATAAACAAGTTACAAGTCGCCTCCTCTGGCGACAAAGAGGCATGGCATGAAATTACGAATCACAAGAGCAATCGGCCTCAGCAAGTTCTCGCCACGTTGGGTTAAGGTTATCTGTTTACGGTTGACTAAAAACGATATTGAGCGCTCCCTCAACGCGCTTCTGGCCACAATTGATGAAACTGAACTCTCTTCGGAGCAAGTCAAAGCATTGAGGGAATGCGTTGACAGAATCAACCTGGCAAGGGGAAAGGGGATGCAAGCGTGAGCGCTACTGCTATTGAGCCGAAAGAGATTTTTTATACCACATGCTCATTGCTGAACACATAAAGCGTAGCTGAAGTGACTGATGCTGACTGAGTGATGCGCGGAGAAATAGTTGTCTAATAACTCAATCATATTAATCACTTTTCCCATGGTACCTTTTTTATCTTGAGGATTAGGCAGTACGAAATCCTAGCTTTGGCCGCTCTATTGGATCCTACACCTCTGAACTGCTAAGGACGGAATATGAACGGATGAAAGCTAGCATGAGGTGCGAGTGGTGTTGAGAAAGGTCCACTGGACAATCATTTGAATAATTCTGTGAAAAATTCATTTGTATAAAGAGTCTTCTCCTTCTGGGCGCGTTTTGAACCTTCGATGCATCCACAGGTATTGCTCAGGGGCGCGGAGGATTTCACGCTCGATGATTTTATTCATATAAGCAGCTGCAGCGATATTATCGTCCTCCGGATATCCTAACAATGGATTACTGATATACATATGATAACCTTTTTTATCGCTCCGTCGAATCATGCTAAGTGTGATCAAATTTGCTCCAGCGAGTTTTGAAAGTGCGTACGTTCCGTTCGTTGTGGCTGCTTTTTTTACCGAGAAAAAGGGTGCGAAAACGCTCCCCTTAGGCCCGTAATCCTGATCTGGTGCAAACCACACAGCTTCACCGGCCTTGAGTGCATGAACTAAGCGAGATAGATTACGTCGATCAATCATAGCTTTATTTGAACGCATACGTCCTTTTGTCTGAACCCATTCCATCAATGGATTGTTGTGCGGCCGATATGTTGCCATCATTGGATGGCATAACCCCATTACTCTTCCGCATAGTTCAAGCGACATGAAATGAATCCCGACAACCATTACCCCTCCGGTTGCGTTAGCCAAGTTTTCAATCCCTTCTACGTCAAACCACTTTTTGACTCTCGCATCGCTCCAGAACCAGGCCATGCCAGTTTCCATCAGTCCCAGCCCGAGAGAAACAAAGTTATTATTTATCATCTGGCTTCGGGCAATCGGAGTCATATCGGGAAAACAGAGTTCAATATTCCTAACCGCTATACTTTCTCTACGTTTTAAAAAGGGCCTGGAGATTTTTCCAAGACCGGAACCAAGAGTATATAAAACCGGATAAGGAAGTTGGACTATAACCCACAGAAGTGCCAAGCCTGCCCAGGAAAACCAGTGGCGGGGATGAAGTAATTTGTATGTAAAGAGTTGTGACATAAATTTCCCTAAGCTAATGAAGGTTGTAATGCACATGGATAATTTGAAGAATTTGTTTTTCAGCGGAACGTTTCATTTAGATAATTGAGTTTTTTTCTGAATTCAGGGGGACAGATTGCGTGTGGGAGTGGATGCTCACTAAATGGTTTAGTGAGGCGAAAAAAATTCTTTTTCTATAAGACTCAATGGGTTATTAACGATATTCGAGGAATTGCCTTCTGGATTCATCCTCCCCAACATACTCAAAAGATAGAAGACGAATTGGGATTAAGTTATAAAACCAATAGCAATCATTTCGTTGAATAACTTCGCCTGGCTTGAAACATATCCCTGATGCTTCCCGAACAATTGCATATTTACCATTGCTAAATTTCACTCTGTGGATATAGAAATGTTGACCGATCTGTCCATGACAGCTGTTCGAAAGTATATCTCCTTCAATAAAAACAGATTTTTTATCTTTCATCATAATGCCCTCTACCACTATACTATAAAAGGAATGTTGGCATTTACAGATATCAGTTAAGTTACAGGAACTGTTCAGCCGCCGATGCACCAGCATTCTGATGGCCTGAACAACAGTCCGCAGGCAGGACATTCCAGAACAGCATTTTTTCTTAGTTTACCTGCTTTCTGATTGGCTCTGTATGCGCATACCGGGCAAGCAACATGGACCGGTCTTTCTTTAAAATGTCTAAGTCCCTCTGTAAATGACATAAAATAACCTCTGAAAAATATAATATTTATTATACGCTTTAAAATATAAATTGTCGGGTTAAGTTATGAATATTTATTGCTGAATAAAATATGAGCTTTTAGAAAACAACAGTTTGATTTATGTTACAATATCCTTCCATGAGAAATTTATGATGAAATCAGAAGACACTCTTGACTGGTACCCAGCGCAGTTGCCGCCAGTAAAAATTATTTTAGGTGAAGCAGTGCTTGCTGTGGGTAAACAGGGAAGGCCGATTAATACCCGGACCTTGCTCGAGTATCTTCAAGTCATGCAAGGTAAGCAAAAAAGACGTGATGATAAAGTTGCTATGCAGACTGCGATTGAAGTGCTTAGAGACAATCAGCGCATTAACGGTAGGCGTTAATGCGCTCTTAAGATCCCTTAGTTCTGAGTGATCTCTACTATGTGTCTTTGACCATCCTGCTTTAAAGGTATTCGGTCATCAGACAGTTCGATACCATCTAGTATGACCTGATACTCCCCGTTGCCACGTGTAATTGTAATCTCGTAATGACTTTCGTCATGCTGATATGTCAGAGAAAAAGACTCCCACTCTGCTGGTAACAGGGCATGTATGGTCAAGATATCACCGGAACGTTTTATGCCCATCAATTCTTCTGTAAGAAGACGATAGGCCCAACCCGCTGATCCGGTGTACCAACTCCAACCTGCACGTCCAGTATGTGGCGCGATGCTGTAAACATCTGCACTCATTACGTATGGTTCTGCTCTGTAAATCGCAACTTCTTCGTCAGTAGACGCGTGGTTTATTGGATTGATCAGTGACCAGAGTTGCCACGCACGCTCTGCATTTCCCATTCGGGCAAATGCCATCACGGCCCAGATAGCACCATGAGTATATTGCCCGCCATTTTCACGCACACCAGGCACATAACCCTGAATGTAACCGGGATTTGGTCCGTGTCCATCGAATGGAGGCGAAAGTAGCTTTATCAACCTGGATTCGGAGTTTACCAAATGCTTGTCCAGAGCCTGCATTGATTTACCGGCACGTCCACAGTCAGTCGCACCGGATAAAACGGACCAACTTTGAGCTATTGCATCAATCCGGCAGTCTTGAGAACTTTTGGAGCCTAAAGGCGTTCCATCGTCAAAATATCCACGCCGAAACCATTCCCCGTCCCAGGCTGTCGCATTCAGATTTTTCTGCAAGTGTTCCGCCTCCGTGCGACACAGCGATGCTACAAGCTTATCTTGCTGACGATCAGCGAGCGTCGCGAAACGCTTTAAAATGTCGAACAGGAAGAACCCGAGCCAAACGCTTTCACCTTTTCCTTCGATGCCGACCCGGTTCATCCCATCGTTCCAGTCGCCAGCGCCCATTAGCGGCAGACCATGTTGTCCAAAACGAAGCCCATGCTTAATGGCTTTAACGCAGTGTTGCCATAGCGTCTCTTCGGTGTGGCTGATTAGTGGTGTATCGTAAACGGACTCTTCTCCAGGCTGGAGCTGACGTCCTTCCAGATAAGGAATCATCTGCTCTAGTATTCCGATATCCTCAGAAGTGTCGACGTAGTGACAGACGGCGAGCGGGAGCCAGAGAAAATCATCTGAACATCGCGTGCGTACGCCGTTACCGTGAGGTGGATGCCACCAGTGCTGCACATCGCCTTCAATAAACTGTCTTGACGCACATAGTACTATTTGGTCGCGCAGGCGTTCCGGTGCAGCGTGGGTCAGTGCTAATGTATCCTGGAGTTGATCCCGAAAACCAAATGCGCCACCCGATTGATAATAACCACTGCGCGCCATGAGTCGACAGGCCATTGTCTGATACAGAAGCCAACCGTTAACTAGCTTATCAACTGAATGGTCTGGTGTTTTGACCACTATCTTATCCAGCATGCGGTGCCAGTGACGATGGACATTGTCCAACTCCTGTCGAACGACATTTTCATCCAAATAATGATCGAGTATAGTCTGAGCCCGGGCGGAGTTTTCCTCGCTGCCGAGTACAAAAATGAAGGTTTTCTGATCACCGTCAATTAGGGTGGTAACAGACTGAACTGCACCGCATGGATCCAAACCAGCGCCCGTATTTCCCGATAAACTGCGAAGCTTCATTGCGGCCGGTTTTTGCAAAGAGCCATTGCGGCCAATAAACTCTCGGCGATCACCTGTCAACGAACAATTAGGATCGTTGACAGCGAAAAATGCAATGCGTCCTTCGCCGTTAGCTCCGTAAAAGTTATTTGCTGTAACTCCACTACCACCCGGCACGACCACCGTATGTGTAACGATATGGGGAGCAGAACGCGAGCGTGATTCCCCAAGCGTCCACTCTACGTACCCTGTGACCGATAATTTGCGCGTGCGGCCCGAATTGTTACTAAGCGTCAGAAGTGCCAACTTAACAGGATCGTGTTCGCCAACCAGTATTGTCAACTCGCTATCTATACCACTATCGCGGTGCGCGAATACGCTGTAGCCAAAACCATGACGGGTTAAATAATCCCCGCGGCCACGAACAGGTAACGTCGTGGGTGACCATACCGTTCCGCTCTCTTCATCACGAATATAAAAAGCCTCACCGCTACGGTCGCTTACTGGATCGTTTTCCCAGGGGGTTAAACGATATTCATGAGCGTTCTCATACCAACTGTAAGCCTGTCCGGCTTCTGAAATGACGCTACCAAAACAGGAGTTTGCCAGCACATTTGACCAAGGGGCCGGCGTTGGAACATTTTCCTTCAGGATAATCTGATACTCCCGTCCATCCTCTGAAAACCCTCCATGCCCATTGAAGTTGAACAGATGTTCTATATGCGGCGTCCAGTCTTCCTGTCGATTGCTTCCCTCAGTGACAAAAGATACAAATGGCCTTTGCGGTTTAATTGGCGAGTGGAGCCGCTGATTAAGTTGCTCGTTTAGCCCGCCGGCGCGATCGTCAAGATACATACATGCAACGCTCATCAACAATTGCTTATCTTCGGAAGACAAATGCTCCCCGTTACGGACAAAAATGCCGCCAGGTTTATCCAGCAGGCTGGCTTCTGAACCGGCATAGATTAAATCCATAATCAGTGTTTGTAGGGCCTGCTGATAGCCACCGGCGCTGTTATTGAGGATAACAAGGTCCACTTCAAGCCCTTTTAGTCGCCAGTAACGATGAGCTTGAATCAGTGTAGTGATAGAGGTCATACTCTCATCGCTGGTCACGCTATGCAGTACAATCGGTAGATCACCTGAAATACCCCAGCCCCACAGTCCGGACTGACCGCGGCGGTTACGGCTTATGACTTGAACGTCGGCGCGTAGTTCCTGACAGGAATAGAGCACAGCGCTAGCGAGTCGGTTAAACAGCGTTGCGTCATCTTCGCTAGCATTTATCTGCCTGAGCACTACCAGACTGTGCGACCAGGCAAGCTCAAAAACACGCTCAGCGATTGGGTAATCACGGTATTTTTCCAATAATGCCTTGCTTTGCTGACGGCTCTCACTGATGCCATAAACGATATCAATCGTTATCGGAATGCCTGGCATGAGTCTCACAACTTGTCGGATCGCTAGTACAGGATCCAGCACGGCACCGGAAGTATTGCTGAGCGGCCCGTTAGCATAGATAGCAGCGGCATCAGCCGGACTTCTGCCCCTTCCAATAAACTTAGCTCGGTCTGTTTCAAACGAGGCTTCATTATGATCATTGCTATGCACCACCATCATGTGAAACAGAAATGGGCTCGGTTCATCTTGAGAACGCGGTCGTCGATGGCAAAGAATAGCGTCCCGACTGTGATCAATCTCAGTTTCGATGAACAAATTACTGAATGCCGGATGCGCTAGATCACTGGTTTCTGGAGCAATCACTACTTCAGCATACGTTGTTAGCTCAAGCGTTCGCGGTAGACGGCCATGGTGTACCAGGGTGACACGCCGCAGCTCTATATCATCTTCCGGGGAAACCACAACCTGTGTCCTAACGCTTAGGGCTCCCAAGGTACGCCTGAATTCTGCGCCTGCGTCGGTGAAGATTATCTCATCGCTGCTGTTCGCATTTCCGCCCATGGGCTGCCAAGTATTGCTCCACACCTCATTCGTATGCGGATCACGGATATAACAGAACGATCCCCAGTTATCACGGGTTGTATCGCTGCGCCAGCGGGTAACTGAAATCGAATTCCAACGGCTGTACCCTCCACCACCTGGCGTCAGCATCAAATGGTAATGCCCATTTGAGAGCAGTTGTATTTCCGGAGTAGGGCTGTCTACATGACTGAAAACTCTCGGTTCATATCGCACCGGTTTAACCCTTCCTTCATGGGATTCAAAATGACGGCGAGGGCTGTAAAGATCGACTGAATCCGGGACGCGTTCCTGCAAAAGAAGATTCGCCGACATAAAGGTGGGGCTTGCCATAAATCGCTCGATCATTGGGGCATCAAGCAGGATATGCGCTAGCGCCTGGAATCCCATCCCCTGGTGGTGTGCCATCCAGGACTGTACAACCGCGTACAGTTGCCCGGTAGCAAGCCGCGATGGCGTGTAGTCCAGCGCTTCATAAAACCCGTATTCGCCATGTGCACCGCTCTGCTCCAGTCTAAGCAAGTTTTCACAAGCCTTCTGGGGGGAAACGAGCAGAGCCAGTAGTGTTGCATACGGCGCGACAACCATATCGTCCGCAAGTCCTCGGCGAAGACCGAGTCCAGGTATCGGTACTCTGCGCCAACCAGCTTAGTGTTGGCAATGTCTCGCTTGGGTATGTAGGGGGTAACCACGCGAGCAGATGTGACCATTCGTGGCATAATTCAACCAACTGATGCTCCAGATGCTCGGCCCAGCGCACCACAAGATCACCTTCCTGCTGACTCGCAGCGGTAAGATATTTGCACTGAGTACGCATTTTTTTAAGTTCGCTGTAAAGAGCTCCCGGAGGTAGTTCCGCTGAGCTGAAACACTGCTTTTGAAGCTCTTTAAGCGAATCCGGTGCCCCCGGCCCCCAGTGTTTTTCAAGAAGTAATAATGTATCGTTTAACCCTGCAAGTATTCTTTCACCATTCAAAATCGGCTGGTTTCGCATGGCTAATAACCCTTCACGCAGAGTCAATAGATGTCCAGCCATATTACCGCTATCCACGCTTGATACGTAACGCGGACTGAGCGGCGCAAGTGTTCGAGTGTCATACCAGTTATATAAATGACCACGAAAATGTCCCATATTATCAAGAGAGTCGAGCGTGAGCGTTATGCGTTGTAAGACGCTGCCGCCTGGCAAATAGCCAAAATCCCAGGCAGTAAGGTTAGCCAGTAGTGATAACCCAATGTTGGTAGGGGATGTACGGTGCGCGATCGTCGGCTGCGGTATTTCCTGATAATTATCGGGGGGGAGCCAATTTTCTTTCGCTGTGGCGAAGGTCTCAAAAAAAGACCATATTTCTCGGCTTGTCTGTCTCAGCAGAAGTTTCTGCTTATGATCTGGCAAAAAGGGCTTACGAGCGGGTTGGCGGCTCAGCCAAGCCATAATAATGGGAGCTATGCACCACCCGACGCTAATGGGCAATGCGATGAACAGCATCAGCGGATCAAACACCAATGCTAGTGATGTGAGACTCAGACCGCAGGCAACATTCAGCCACATTTCCCGATAAAAACCTAAAACAGAGACACTGGATTGGTAGTTATCTGGGTTATAGCTTACCCATTGGTTGAGGTTACGCTGGCTTACACCAAGTCGCCAAAGCGTAACTCCAATAGCGTATAATGAGTAACCGGCCTCGTGGGGTAGTATCATAATCGTGAGACCGATACGTGAAATGCGCTTCAAGGCTCCAGCTGAGACCAGTTGCAGATGTTGTTTAAGGGGACGGCGGTGCGGTTTATGAACGAGATCCCATGCTATGCTAAGCGCCGCAGGAAGAAACCATATTAGCGTAAGCACGCTAAACCAGTATAAAGGGTTGGGGAGCCAGAGCAGCGTGCTCAATACAAGCAGCATGATCGACGGCGCTACCAGGCTGCGTCGGAGATTATCCAATAATTTCCAACGAGAAAGAATGGACAATGGATTTTTTTCCCTGCTTCCGTCAGCTTTTCTGACCCGAACCCTTAACCAATTGAGCAGTTGCCAATCTCCGCGGATCCAGCGCGTACGACGTGCGACGTCTGAGATATAATTAGTTGGATATTGTTCGTAAAGTAAAACGTCGCTCAGCAGACCAGAGCGGGCGTAACATCCTTCGAGCAGGTCGTGACTGAGTACGAGATTTTCCGGACAGACGTTGGCAGTGGACTGGACAAAAATATCTACATCATAGATACCTTTGCCTACGAACGATCCCTCGCCAAAAAGATCCTGATATATATCTGAAGACATCATCGAATAGGGATTATTACCCGGGATGCTGCTGCGCATGGCGGCGTAGTGCCCCTGACCGTAAAGAGGCATTTCCTCTGCTAAGCCTGGCTGTAAAATTCCGTACCCTTTAACGACTCGTTGGAACGTTGGATCATATTCTGGTTTATTCAGCGGATGCGCCATTGTGGCCACCAGTTTATGGGCGGTATCGCGAGGAAGGAGCGTATCACTGTCAAGAGTGATGACGTATTTAATCCGTCCGGGCAAAGCCTGCGAGGGAAAGCCTGCAACGCTCGAAAACTGGGTTCCCGGTTGGCGTAACCAGCTGTTAAGAAGAGCTAGTTTGCCCCGCTTGCGTTCATATCCCATCCAGATTCTCTGCGAATCGTTCCACACCGGCTGGCGGTGCAGTAGATAAAATCGAGATCGGCCGCTAGGGTTGCGCCGATTAAGTCTCTGCATCTCAGCAATCGCTTGCCTTAAAAGGACAGTGTTTTCCTCGGTATCCTCAGTTGATGAATCCGGAAAATCGGTAAGAAGTGCAAAGCAGAGATTTTCATCCTGATTGCCAAGGCTGCAGACTTCCAGGCGGAAGAGAAGTTTGCTGAGGCTTTCATAGCTTGTCAGCATGCAAGGGATCGCAACCATTGTGGCATATTCAACTGGTATCCCACTTGAAAAGTCCATCCGCGGCAGAGGCCTGGGAATACGAAAGCGTGTCGTTGCTTCGCTAAGCATATCGCTGGCGAGTTGACTAATGGCAACAATAAGGGGGAGTGCTAGGGGGATGAGCAGCCAGAATATACCCTGTAGTGCAGTTTCATACAATATGGTAGCTGAAGCGGCCGTGGTCAAAAGACTCAGGCTACCAAGCCATGACAGAAGGGGCGATTTATTCATACTCTGCCGCAGCCGTTTCAATAGAGACCTTTCAGCTGACAACAGTTTTTCAAGTTGTGGCCTTCCACCCCCAAGCAGAAAATAACCGATATGTCGGTGCTCAGGATCTAGACTCGGTTCGCAAGACATTGCCATCACACGGTTTGCAACTTCCGGCTCACTTAAGATCGCATCCCTGGCAAGCGTTTCAATCACATGGCGATAATGATCTCGGGTGTCGAAGTGCATGTGAGGATATATACCAGCTGGGTCAAGGCGTAATGTTTGCTCGACTACGCTGATGGTCTCTGCAAAATCAGACCAGTTCGTTTCATTCAGCAGACGTAAACCCGAAATACTGTTACTGACGGAAAGCTGGCTGGCGGCAAGCTGCTGATTGAAGCGATGAATCAGGACCTCAGTTGTAACACCTTGCTCTGCAAGACGTTGTTCAATCCAATTCAGAGGGAGTGCAAGAGCATTGCCATGTCCCTGCAGACGACGAACCATTTCAGCGACAAAGGCACTGCTCAGCGGAGGGTGAGTACGCGCCATATCGGCAACAATCATAATTAGGTCGGCGGGAGCATTCTCTGCACAATCAAAAATCCGCGTTATCCACATATCTGCAAGATTTCGCTCCTGCTGGGCTTGGGTCACTTCGTTGCTCACACGACGCAGGTTTTCAATCAGCGCTAGACGCAGCATTCCTGGCAAAGCCCATATCTCCCCCAACGTCAGAGGTGTCACCTCTTGATAGGCGGAAATATAACTGGTAAGACTGCTGGTGTCCCAGCGTCCGTCGCCATGCGCTATGGCCTCTGAGGCTAAGTCATAAATTCTGGGACATCTATGCGGGTAGGCTAGTAGCGGAAGACCCTTACCAAAGCTTTTCGGTAAGTGCTGGCGTACCATGCGAATCTGCTCTTCAATCAGGTAATAGTTGTCCAGCAGCCACTCACCTGCGGGCATGATACTCGTTTTTTTTCCTGCATTGAGTAGATAGCAACATCGCGTAATTATCTTTTCATTGTCAGTTAGTCGTTTAAGAAGGTAGTACGGTAGTATTTCCGGAGACAATTTGTGCGTACGAGCCAGTTTTTTTCCAAAGCGTTCCAACTGAGGGGTAGAAAACAGTTCCGAACGTAAATAGTTTTCTCCTCCCCAATCGTTGACTGTGGCTGATATGTGTGCGCTGCCTTCGGGCAGAATACGAGATCGCTTAAACCACGCGATATGTTTCATTTTCATAGGGTTGCTCTTTTGCTACGTTAACGCGCAGGAGCAGATGCGAAATCAGTTCAGAAACGTTCTCTCAGGATGGGCGTAAGGCATCGGGGATTTTGACAACTGCTGATATTATATTAAGTGTAGAACATCGGCTGTGAAGCTAGCGCGGAGAGATAAAAAGTGCTTTACACCCCGGACAGAGCATGGGGCTTTTTAGACGCAGTTTAGAGGAAGACTGAGCGGATTTTAATCCGCAAACAGGGCAGGTGACGGTGGTGGTTAATACGCTTCCAAAAAGTTTCATTGCGTAATCGATAACAGACATGATGATTAGCCTCTCAATGAATGTATTTCACTCTATCACATCTGGCTAAAATTAAACCAATTTAAAAGTCACCCAATTTTTTAACATAAGTGATGTTTTTTTCTCTTTTCTAACACATCGCTTTCATGTCCGATTTAGAAACGAATGAATTCCAACCTTTTAAAATCCTTATGTTATTTTGCGACGCGAGATCAGTTTTATCTAGGTTGCCGCCTGGATTGAACACTTGATTTGTTCTACAAGAAAAATCGGTTGATTCAAATTCGATGTTCTGAAAGCGTTGCAAAACCCCTAAGATATGTTTATAAATATACTGTATATACATACAGTAATTCATTGCGGAGGGAAAAATGAAAATCGAGTTAACCATTGATCGCATGAAGAAACTTCCTGATGGATCTATACCTGCGCTCGAGTCAGAACTGCTGAAAAGGCTCAGCAAGCAGTTTGATGATTGCCAGCTTACGATTAAGCGTGCCAGCCATGATGGGCTGACTGTTTTCGGGGGTGACAAGAAAGAGGTCGAACATATCGTGCAGGAGACCTGGGAAAGCGCTGACGAGTGGTTTAATTAATCGCGTGAATTTCACTGGAGCAGTTTCAAAGAGTATTGCTGTTTGCGCTCCCCTGGCTGTTCCCGATTACTGTTTACCGTGTCAATAAGTCGCTCTGGGGGAAAATAGTGTGTAGTGCAGATGCCTTTAATGCAGATGATCAATGGTACGACGTTGTCAGAAGGGCCGATAACGCAGTCATCTATAGCTTCCCGGCGGAAGGGAGATATCTGGTTTATCGAGTAAATGGAATAGTTTCATTACGACCGTTACTCGACGAGGAAGAAATCTTCACTCTCAACGGGTTTATGCAATTTGCAAAACGACTGGGGTACCGAGTTACACCACCGTCTGATATTATTCTTTCATAGGCCTGAACACCCTATACCTGATGCGCCACGGAGAGAACCATGGCGCTAGAATTACAACTTATCAAACACCATTCAGGAATACTGATCCCGGCTACTCCCGAGACCAGCGATATCCTGCAATCCAAAACCCGGCTCGGCGATGTTCTTGTGGCCGAGTTCAGACGTGTACGAAACCCGGCATTCCACCGACGCTTTTTCGCGCTTCTCAATCTCGGTTTTGAATACTGGGAACCAACCGGCGGGGCTATCTCGAGTAACGAGCGGAAGCTGATCACTGGCTACGCCAAGTTCCTTGCTTCGTATGGCGGGAATGAGGGCGCGCTGATCGATGCTGCTGAGCAGTATCTAGAGCAGGTTGCTTACCGGCGCGTCACGAATGGCATTAGCCTGTGCAAATCCTTCGATGCTTACCGCTCCTGGGTGATCGTTGAGGCAGGGCACTTTGATGCCATTCAGCTACCTGACGGCACACTCAAAAAGCATCCTCGCAGCATTTCATTCGCCAACATGGACGAGCCCGAGTTTCAGCAACTCTATAAAGCTGCGCTCGATGTCCTCTGGCGGTGGGTCCTGTCCCGTTCATTCCGCAGTCGCGATGAGGCAGAAAATGTCGCCGCACAGCTGCTTGGCTTCGCGGGGTGATCGAATGAAGTCTACATGGTTCCATCATACCGACTGTAGCACCGAACAGGCCGACGAACTGGTCAAGCGTTACAAAGCGCGCGGCGTGCGAGTTGAGCGCAGCCTTAACCAGGATTACGTGACCTGGACTGTCAGTGCATTCCTTCCGACCTCAAATACTCCAGCGCGCCCGGATAGCCGCTGGCGAAACCGGATGTGGGGGTGAACGTGAAGACATATCAAATCACTTTGCCCTGGCCGCCGAGCAACAACCGGTATTACCGGCACAACCGCGGGCGCACGCATATCAGTGCTGATGGCGTCGCGTACCGCTATGACGTGACCAGTATCATTCGAAGCGCCCGGCTTAATATCCGGACGGCTGCACTACTCAAAATCCGAATTGAATGTCACATGCCCGACCGCCGGCGCCGCGATCTGGATAACCTTCAGAAAGCTGCATTTGACGCTTTAACCAAGGCGGGATTTTGGCTGGATGACTGCCAGGTTGTGGATTATCGCGTTGTGAAAATGCCTGTCATTAGGGGCGGGAAATTAGAACTCACCATCACCGAGCTGGAGACCGCATGAATCTTGAAAACACTCTCAAATATCACTTCGCCAAATCGACAATGATTAGCGACTCTCCGCGTGCTACTGCGTCAGACTCATTAACCGGAACGGATATCATGGCCGCTATGGGCATGACGCAGGAACGGGCAGCTTTGGGTTACAGCGCCTTTCTCGGGAAGATGGGGATCAGCAGTAACGATCGGGAGAGGGCGATCGAATTGCTGGCCCAGTATGCGCTTACAAAGTGCGATCGGGTTGCTGCGCTTCGCAAACTGGATGCCAGGGTTAAGCCATTAGTAATGCACCAGTTGGCCACCTTCGCGTTCGAGGACTATTCCCGCAGCGCCGCCAGCGTGAAGCAGTGCGATGGCTGCAATGGGGAAGGATTTATTGACGCTGAGGTTTTCAGCATGAAGTCCCACACTCCGGCAAAAGAAAAGAAGATCGTGAAGATGTCTTTGCATATGGGTGTCGAGAATATTCGCTCTTCTGAGTATGAGGTGCGTAGAGAGGTTAGGGAAGTAGCGCGCGTTATCTGCCCGCAGTGTAAGGGGAAGAAGGTTGTCAGCTGCGCCTGTAGAGATTGTCATGGACGCGGGAAAGCCATTAATCAGGCCCTTACAGAACAGCAGGGCGTTCCGGTACTCGCTGATTGCAAGCGCTGCAGCGGGCGGGGGTTTGAAAGAATTCCATCAACTGAGGCTTACGCAGCTGTCAGTGAGATAACTGATGTAATCAGCCTCGATACATGGAAGAAGTCTGTTAAGCCATTCTACGATCAGCTCATCACCAGGTTTGACATCGAAGAGGCCTGGGCTGATGCGCAGCTGAAGCAGATAACAAAGTAGGGTATTATTTTATCGCGAGCTATTTACTTTTCCCGAATCTGTGGTAATTTTGCTCTAACGATGGGTTATTGCCTTCGTTTAAAGCCCTGCGGTTAACCCCGTGGGGCTTTTTGCTTCTGTCGATTTAAGAATTATTGAAGAGCTAGCGCTGTAACGGAAAAATAAGCGATGCTTCGCCAGCTGCGAGCCTTTTAGTATCCATGGAAGAAGAAGCGAATCTTCAAGCCGATAAACTTCAACACTGGCCAGACATAATGTTGGATTAAATATAGGACAGGTGGAACAACTAATGTCGCACCAGTTGCGAAGAATGCGTATACCGCCGAGTCCTTTGCGATTAATGAGTAATTTAGGTTAAGTGTTTCAAGATTAATTGCATTGGCTATACTCGAACCTACAAATCCAGAGCCAAAAACAACCAGAAACACATAAAGTGATGCTGTTATGAGCTTTAAAATTAGCCAAATGTATTTCACGATGGACACCTGCTGATTGATGTCATCTTTTTACACAAATGTCATCTGTTTAGCTAGGTTATAGGTCGCTTGGTTCTAAATAATACCCTGCTCATTGCCTTACCCTCACCTTGCCAGCCTGTCGCTGGCTTTTTCATTTCAGGCTCCTAGAACCATCATCGACACGCCTTCTTGTTAAATCGTCCCGACGGACAGACCCTTTTCTAACACACAGCACCCGCTAACTACGCGAGGTGAGAGTATGTATCGCATGGACAAACTAACCACCGGTGCTGCTTACGGCGCTTCAGCCGGTAGCATCCTAAACGGCATGCTGAATGCCTACAGTCCCGAGCAGTGGAACGCTATCGGCGTGCTGGTGGGCATCATCATCGCTGTACTGACGTATCTAACGAATCTCTATTTCAAAATCCGCGAAGACAACCGCCGCAGCAGGAGCCGAGATGAACCCGACACTCCGAAATAAGCTGGTGGGCGCCGTTGTTGGCGGCGCCAGCGCAATCACTATTGCAGCTGTGATGCTGGGCAATGCGGATGGACTTGAAGGAAGACGCTATTACGCTTATCAAGACGTCGTTGGTGTCTGGACTGTTTGCGATGGGCATACCGGCGCTGACATTCGCCGCGGTCACAGATACACCGATAAAGAATGTGACGCTTTGCTTCAATCCGACCTGCGCAAGGTAGCTGCAGCTATCGACCCGCTGATTAAAGTCCATATTCCCGAAACCACTCGTGCCGCACTTTACTCTTTCACCTACAACGTAGGAGCTGGAGCGTTTAGCAGATCGACGCTGCTGAAAAAAATAAATTTCGGCGACGTTCCGGGTGCATGCAAAGAACTGCAGCGCTGGACGTATGCCGGTGGCAAACAGTGGAAAGGGCTTATCACTCGGCGCGAGATTGAGCGTGAAGTTTGCGAGTGGGGCCAGAAATGAACCGATTAACAGCAACCATCTTTGCTGTAGTTATCTGCCTTCTGGTTTCCATGGCATGGGCGATTAACCATTATCGCGACATCGCCATCACCTACAAAGATCAGCGGGATAAAGCCACTGAGAAACTCAGCCTGGCAAACGCCACCATCAAAGACATGCAGACCCGTCAGCGTGATGCAGCGGCACTTGATGCTAAATACACGAAGGAATTAGCCGATGCGAAATCACAGCTTGAAGATCTGCAGCGTTGCGTTAGCACTGGTAAGTGTGGGCTGCACGTCAACGCCAGATGTCCCTCGAACGGAACGGCCGGAACCGGCAGCCTGGGCGATGCTTCCAGCCCCCGACTTACTGACTCCGCTGAACGGGATTATTTCACCCTCAGAGAAAGAATCGTCACAGTGACAAAGCAGGTCGGATATTTGCAGGACTACATCAAAGAGCAATGTATGAAATAGAGCCTCATCCGTAAGGTTCTGTCACTATTTCTCTTCTGGACACTAGCAATAGCAAATATTTTAAGCGCATTTTGATAGGTTGGATGACGCCAAAAAAATGCTCTCGCAAAGAGAGCTAAAGGAGTCTCAGTTTCACTTGCTCTTTTTATCGATGATTCCCTGGAGTTGGCATTCTCCGCATCAGAGTCTTGGATAGCCTGGCAGTCAACCAGTAATCAACAAGCGTAAGCGAAAAGTATTAGGAATTTCCTCAGATTGGCAGTCTTTGATGGTTCTTACTTGTTGCACATGCTCTACCTAATATCCCCTATAAGAAGATTAGATTTCACTCGAAATTACACACACTAAAAGGAACGGGTTGAACTGCGTTCGGCCATAAAAAATGCCCCTGATACGGGGCAAGTATTAGTCGAATCTTTTGTAATGTTTATGTGCTTCTTGCTCTAAGGCTTTGGCAAAATAACATCTCAGCCAGATATTGCAAATTAAATGCACTTTTAAATGCAATAACGTGAAGCCCCTCATCCTGATCTTTCAATCTCAGGCGGAAACGGCAATCATTAATAGCTGGTTTCCCTGTAGCGGAAGGTTTTGACTTGGCCCTGTTCATAGTGGCAGGGATGTGTCTGATTGTTCTTCTTGTCATGCGCCAATTTTGAACAAATGAGGCTGCGGGCTTCCGGGGACTAAGAGACGATTCACCAGGAGGCATCCTGCACCATATGGCAAAAGCTCTTGTAATGATGAAGGAGCTTTTTTTATCATTATTTGGGGCATCACTGACGCTGGGAACCCCATTGGGGACAAGCTGAACGTTAGCCCATTCAGCATCTGTAACACAGGTAGTCTACTATTTACATACAGTTAGGTTAAAGGCAGCTCATCTATGACTGTCGCCTTACTTGATAATGGAAATAGTAAACGGCCAAAAGAGGTAATAATGAAAATTGAAGAACTGACGAACAAGGCAGAAGAAGAAATTTCTGCCCTCATATCAAAAAAAATTTCAGAGTTACGAAAAAAAACAGGCCATGAAGTTTCCGAAATTGAGTTTATCGCTCGTGAAGCGATGACAGGTCTTGAAGGGTACGAGGTCAAAATCAAACTCCTTTAATCGTAACTTCACAAAACAAGGTCGCTCATGCGGCCTTTTTTATCGCTATTTGACAGTGAGTAACGCAAGGAAAAAACATGGCAAAACCGGACTGGGGCGAGCTTCAGCAACGGTTCCTGTCCGAACATGCCAAAACAGGCGTATCACCGAAGGAATGGTGTGAAGCGCAGGGACTTAATTACGCTACCGCCCGCCGATACATCAAAAAGCCTACTGCGCAAACTGCGCAAAAACCTGCGCTAAAAAAAGTGCGCACTGCGCAGAAAGATAAAAGCGCAGATGCGCTGGTGGATGATGATGGACTTACAGCTCAGCAGCGCTTATTTGTCGCGGAGTACCTGAAGGACAACAACGCCACAGCTGCCGCTGCACGTGCTGGTTATAGTGACCCAAACTACGGTCGTCAGCTCATAGCGAATCCTAACGTTGCGCAGGCCATTGCGCAGCAGCAAAAAGCGTCTATTGCGCGCACGCTTGGAAGTGCTGATGAAGTCCTCGCGCAGATGTGGCAGCTCGCCACCTTCGATGCAAATCAGCTTTCGCAGTATCGCCGCGGTGCGTGCCGTTACTGCTGGGGGTTCGGTCATCACTACCAGTGGCGGGATGCAGTTGAGTTTGATGAGGAAACAGCAAAAGTCGAGGGAAGGGAAGGTGCTAGGTTGCCTCAGGATACTGGCGGTTATGGCTATGATCATAATCGAGAACCTAACCCTGAATGCCCGCGCTGTAATGGTGACGGTATCGGCCAGCCTTATTTCCCTGACACCCGCAAGCTCCCTACAGTCTCGCGGCTCGCATACTCTGGCGTGAAGGTCGGCAAGAACGGCGTCGAAGTCACAGCCATCAGCCGCGAAAGAATGTTCGAAGCGGTAATGAAGCGCCTTGGCCTGGCCGATAGCGAGTTCGCTCAGCGCCTGCAGCAGATTGAAATCGAACGCCGGCAGCTTGAGGTCGAGAAACTCCGTAAAGAGCTGGCCGGTGATGGTGAGGACGATGAACCTACCCCAGTGCAGATCAATATCAACGTAGTGGATGCGAGGGCACCCCTTATCGAGAAACAAACTCCTGTTTGCGAAGCCACCGCATTGATCGGGGGAAATGAAGAGTCGGTGCAGATTTACGGCGTGCGTAAAGTAGCTGATCAGACAGAATATAGGGCAGGCTACCCCTTCAATTGGCGATGGGTGAGCAAAAACAACTTCACCAGGTCGACCTGTTCAAAATGAACAACACGAAAACCCGCTCCGGCGGGTTTTTTATTATCTGAATTCAGGAGTCCTTTATGTCGGCAGGTACCATCACCCTGACAAACGGGTCCGCTATTGTTGGCGGTTCCGGAACTGCTTTTGCAACTGAACTCTCTGCAGGTGACTTCATTGTCTCTACTGTGGGCGGCGTTCCGTACACATTGCCAGTAAAAACGGTAGACAGTGATACCCAGCTGACGCTTGTAATCAGCTTCACCGGTCCGACACAATCCGGTGCGGCCTGGTCCGCAGTGCCGCGTGTGGCCCTGAATATGGTCACTGCTGCGCTGGTGGCGCAAAGTGCTGAAGCGCTGCGTGGACTGAATTACGACAAACAGAACTGGCAGCAGGTATTTAGCGGAGCCGAAACAATCACTGTCAGGTTGCCTGATGGTTCAACATACAGCGGGCCATCCTGGATGAAGGTGACGAACGATATTGCTGATAAATTGAGCAAGTCACAGAATCTTTCGGACCTTACAGATTCTTCGGCAGGAAGAAAGAACCTGCAGTTAGGGGCTGGAGATTCACCAACTTTTTCAAACGTAGTTTTATCAACTAAATATGATGCAGCTGCAGCGGCCGGTGGTATCACCAACTCAAGTCTTTATGCGGCAAATGGAACTACATTAAGGGCACGGTCGAGATCATATGCAGAGGTCCGATCGGACGGGAAGCCGTATCATACAATCGCTGTGTCAAATGGAGCTGGCGGTGAGGCTTATTTCTCACTCCGTGGTGACAATGGTGGACTTTTCGTGCCGGGCAGAATTTCAGGTCTCGGCGGCGTCCCGAATGGGTGGTTAGCGTCTCAAACAGAATATAGTTCAGGTATTTACCAAAGTTTAAGCACTGACCCAGCTGGTGTATCTGCCGTGATTGCTCTTTCTTATGCGTATCAGCATTCAGGTGGGTACCGATTAAGAACATCATTGGGTAACATTGGCAATGGGACGGCGCAATGGCCCAATACTTGCCTGGTCCAGTTTGGAGATGATGGTAATTCTGGCGTCCGTTACTGGTATTTCAATCCATTAACTGGAGATTTAAACAATACTGGTGGGCTTAATTTCCCTGGTTCGTATATTTTCCAGAAAGCGGCAACATCAGACGCAACGCTAAAACATGACATTCAGTACAATGACGGCGTAGAGTCATATGAGAATGTGAAGAAAATCCGTCCATGCACGTTCATTTATAATGCAGATAAAAAAAATTGTGTTCGCCGCGGGATTATTGCTCAGGATGTTTTACGTGAAGTAGACCCTGAATATGTGAAACTCGTTCCAGCAGCGCCGAAGTTTGATGCTCATGGCGAGCGCGTAGATGATGATGACACTCTTGCTCTGGATAACAACGTCATCATGATGGATACCTTACTTGCACTGAAATATGTGATAGGGCAACTGGAAGAGACTCAGAAAGAACTTGCTGAGCTAAAAAAAAGCTTAGCGTGTTCAGAATAAGAAGACAGCCACCCATCGAATGTAAGAATGGGCGGCGACTGAAATCTGTTCACATAGATACATAACCAAAAAATTTACAAAAGACATAATTCGAAGCGCCAGAGAAACTTAGAAACGAAACGGCGAAGCTTTAAGCAGTGACGATAGGGCCTGTATCTTGCGGATACTTACAAATAAAACTACTGTATATAAAAACAGTATTTGAGGTGTGTTCAATGGAATTCATCAGGCCAACAGAACTGCGAGAAATTATCGCTCTCCCGCTTTTCAGTGACTTAGTTCAGTGTGGCTTCCCAAGTCCCGCAGCTGATTACGTTGAACAGCGTATCGATCTCAATGAGTTACTTGTCGCTCATCCGAGCTCCACCTATTTCGTCAAAGCCGCAGGTGATTCAATGATCGAAGCCGGGATCAGCGATGGTGATCTGCTGGTGGTGGACAGCTCGCGCACAGCTGAGCACGGTGACATTGTCATCGCCGCGGTGGAAGGGGATTTTACTGTTAAACGCCTGCAGCTACGCCCGACAGTCCAACTCATCCCAATGAATAGCGCCTACAGTCCGATTGTTGTAGGCTGCGAAGATACGCTGGACGTTTTCGGCGTTGTTACTTTCATCGTCAAATCGGGGAGCTGAGTATGTTTGCGCTCTGTGATGTGAATTCGTTCTACGCATCATGCGAGACCGTATTCAGGCCTGACCTGAGAGGGCGCCCGGTTGTCGTTCTCTCGAATAACGATGGCTGTGTAATCGCACGCAGTGCCGAGGCCAAGGCGGCTGGAATTACCATGGGAGAGCCGTTCTTTAAGCAAAAGGATCTATTCCGGCGCGCTGGCGTTGTCTGCTTCAGCAGCAACTATGAGCTGTATGCCGACATGTCCAACCGGGTGATGACAACGTTGGAGGAAATGAGCCCTCGCGTCGAAATTTACAGCATCGACGAAGCTTTTTGCGACCTGACAGGTGTTCGCAACTGCCGGGACCTGACCGAGTTCGGCAAGGAGATCCGCGCTACGGTTCTAAAGCGTACACACCTCACCGTTGGCGTTGGCATTGCCCAGACAAAAACACTCGCTAAACTCGCCAACCACGCCGCAAAGAAATGGCAGAGGCAGACGGGTGGAGTTGTTGATTTGTCCAATATCGATCGCCAGCGTCGGTTATTGGCAATTGTGCCTGTGGAGGATGTCTGGGGCGTCGGCAGGCGCATCAGTAAGAAGTTGAACGCCATGGGCATCAAAACGGCTCTGGACCTCTCAGAACACAGCACATGGATTATCCGTAAACACTTTAACGTAGTGCTCGAGCGAACTGTCCGGGAGCTGCGCGGCGAACCATGTCTGGAGCTGGAGGAGTTTGCACCAGCAAAGCAGGAAATTGTCTGCAGCAGGTCTTTCGGCGAACGGGTCACCGTGTACGAACAAATGCGCCAGGCTATCTGCAGTTATGCTGCCCGTGGTGCGGAAAAACTACGTGGTGAGCACCAGTATTGCCGTTTTATCTCGGCGTTCGTGAAGACATCACCCTTTGCCCTAAATGAGCCATATTATGGCAACAGTGCATCAATGAAGCTTCTCACCCCCACTCAGGATTCACGTGACATTATCAACGCTGCAGTAAAGTGCTTGGACAAAATCTGGCAAGACGGTCACCGGTACCAGAAAGCCGGAATCATGCTAGGTGACTTCTTCAGCCAGGGCGTGGCACAGCTCAACCTTTTTGACGATAACGCGCCGCGGTCCGGTAGTAAAAGGTTGATGGAGGTGCTAGATCACCTGAACGCGAAAGAGGGTAAAGGAACTCTCTACTTTGCCGGGCAGGGAATACAGCAGCAGTGGCAGATGAAGCGTGAAATGTTATCTCCTCGATATACGACTCGACTAACAGATCTGCCAGTAGTTAGATAATTGCTATCGTTTAGTAGCGATACAAAAATTTTAAGTCCTGGCAAAGAATAAAAAATTATACTAGCCTCAAAATGCTTGAATCTAAGCAATGCTATGGTACACAACCTTTCTGAACCTTCAGTACCCCGCTTTGTAATGGCGGGTTTTTTTCATCGTATACTTAAAGTGCCAAAAATTGCATGTTTAGCCCGGGAGATAATTATGTATGATTGAGACTGAAAGCATAATGCTTATTTTTTTGACTAGATTTCGTAAATCTAATAGTTTAAATATGTGGTGAATCCCCCTAAGCGGAGGGGCGAACAGTCAAATTTTGCAGTATGCTCGCGTTTCTTGAGACTGGAAGAGAAACACCGGGAGGCACCCGGCACCACATTCTATTTTATCAATGATTATTTGTGCCTTCTTTATGGTTTTGTGATCATTATGTTACTATAAGCTCAATGTAAACTAAAAAAGGGGGACATCACCCCCAAATGGAGAACAATATAGTTATAATGACTGCTGGACTATTTTCTATATTTTGGAAGGGGAGTAAAAGTTAATAATTCTTGACTAATCGTTATTGGTTAGGTGATGTCAATCAATAGGAATAATTAGAGGAATATCATTCTAAAATACCAATATCAATGATATTAATGTCTTGCGATTTATTTCGTTGGGAGTGGTGAAGGGGGGGCGTGCTTTAGCTATGATGAATAAACTAAAAAAGTTAATATTTTCTCAGGTGTTTGTATTGACTTTATTGTCTTCACTAGAAAATATGTTCTGGCCTCCCTGTGTTTTGGGTGGTTATGTCATTGCTGTTGTAATTTATAAAGAATGCTCAATATATGTAACGTGACGTGGTGTATAATGTCAATGGAGATTTATGGATTTGAGCATAAAATCATTCTATTTCTTTTTTCGTTCGATTATATTGCATTTATTGCCTCGATTAACTCCGGCCTCTGATTTTTAACATTACCCACAGCGCGCGATACCACGTGCCAGAAAAACTTGTCTGCTTGCACTGCACCGTCGGCTGCTATCTCTTCAGCTTCCTTCCCGCCTATATCTTGGCGCATCCATTCGCGTGCTGCTTCCGGTGACAAAACCAGTGGCCGCCTGTCATGAATATCAACCAGACCTTTACCAGCTGCGGACGTAACTATCAGAAAGCCCTCTGCTTCGTCTCCACGATCAAATGGCGTGCTGCCGATTGCCGCCATAAATATGGGTTGCTCGTCGGCCCGGTGAATGAAGTAGGGCTGTTTCTTTTCGCCTTCCTTCTTCCATTCGAACCAACCGTCTGCGAAGCAGATTGCCCGACCGTGTTGCCATAACGGCTTAAACATGCGGCTTGTGGCTGCAGTTTCAACGCGCGCGTTAATCAGTGGCGGCTTATTCCACCACCCGGGCGCGTAACCCCAGAGCACCGGATCGAGATGCAAATGCTCGTCGCGTTCGCTCAACAGCAGTACTTTTGTGCCTGGCGCCACGTTGTAACGTCCGATCGTTTCGGGGTCATAGGCGATGTTGCGATCTGCTTCATCGGCCAGGTATGCCAGATATTCTTCACGGGTTTGGGATTGTGCAAAACGTCCACACATCGGGCACCTCCAGTTGTCAGACTGAAAGTATTGGCACAGATAAGCACGCTAAATGGGTACCAATGCATTGCCTGTCTATCTACTCCAGTTAAAGCATTGGTTCAACGATCGCTTTATTGAAAATTCCTGTTTCAATAACTTCACTGTGAAGGCTATGAGGGATGATAACAGGAATTTTTATACCAGGATAAAGTTGAGTAAGAGCCAGGGTTCTGTGCCGACCATCCATGATACGGAATGGCGAGGTCATCTCCGGATACTCGACAATACCGTTGGCAATGTAGCTTTTAACTTTGTGCCAGCGAATTGGGTCGATGTTAAATGCCTCATCCCCCATGCTTTCCAGAATTTTTAACCCATCGGCAAAAATGATGCATCCACCCTCTTGAGCAAACACAGGAGGCAGAATGAAACGAATGTCGCTGAACTTAGGGTAGACAAACGGTTCATCGTCTTTTGGGATATCGTCAAAGGATCCAAATCTGAATTTACCGAGGTGAGTGTGGAGGAATTCCTCCGGAAGGCGAGAGAATAATTGTTTCATAGAAGTCCTTCTCAAATGTCATAAGGGGAGTGAAGTAATGCCATGCAAACAAGCAGTAATCAAAAAAATAGCGCACGCTGATTAAGTCATACAACTCATTCACGGTGATTATGCTGTTGGGAGTTGGGGGCAGTAAAGCAGGAGGTTTAAAAACTGGAAACGTGCGCGCAAATCAGCTAATCGAATCAGAATTTTGGGGGCAAATTTGGGGGCATTTCGAAAGTAGGGACACCGATAGGGGCATAAAAAAGACCGTGCACGTCCGTAAATGTCCGTTATACGCTTTTGGTTAACTCACTGATATCATTGAAAATAAAGATATTTCAATGAGTTGCGAATTTTCTGCGCACTAAAACTGCACAAACAGCTTTTTCATTGGATCTCACCGAAGAAACGCTTTGTGCAGAATATACATGAAAACCCGTCGATATTTTCATGTCTGTGAAGCGTGTTACATGGCTTTCGCGCTGTTTTTTACCTTGGCGATGAGTGTTTCCGTTACGGCCAGTCCTTCCGCAATGTGCATATCAATCACATCGGTCCCAAATTCGTTAATTAAATCCAGGAGAATTTCGTAAGTCTGGATGAGTTCAAGGAGATCAAAGAGCGCTTTTTGATCGGCGCGTGAGGGGGAGGAATGGCTAAGTGCAGCCTGATTAACAATCCATTCAAGATTGGTTTTGATGGCTTCTATCTGACTGTAGCTATACATATTTCATGGGCTTAAATCCTCATTTCAAGATTTTATGGGAAAAGTATCGTGAGAGCTTCACGGTGAAAAAAGAGTCTGCATGTCGCCGGGGCAGTGCTGGCTGTAGAAAGGATGGATGAAGATTTAATTATGGGATAGTTCGCGTGCTTAGCAAGTTAATTGTTGCGCAAACGTAAAAATAAACGCGCGAAAGAGAGGACATCGCTGTGTAACGCCTTCATTTCGCGCACGTTATGCTAGCCAGATAACGGAATCAGGTTTCCCAGGCGTGCGGGGCAAACAGATAACCCTTGTTACGCACGGTTTTAATGCGGTAGGGCTCGGTAGCGTTATCCTGCAGCTTTTTGCGCAGACGCGAAATTGCTACGTCAACGCTGCGGTCCATGCCGTCATAGCTCACGCCACGCAGGTTTTTCAGCAGCGCGTCGCGGTCCATTATTTGCCCGGCGTGCGTTGCCAGCTCCCACAGCAGGTCAAAATCTGCGGTGGAGAGGGCGATAAGCTCGCCGGAAAGCAGCACCTGGCGGTTAATGGGGTCAATAGACAGCGTACCGAAGCGCATCGCTTTGTGCGGCGTCAGAGACGGCGCGGGCGCTTCGCGTTCGATGCTGGCGTGCTGGCGCAAATGCAGGCGCAGGCGGGCAAGCAGGACGGCAGGCGGTGTGGTTTTCAGAATGTAGTCATTGGCGCCCATCTCCAGCGACAAAATGTGGTTCATATCGCTGTCCAGTGAGGTGAGCAGGACGATAGGGCCCTCCCAACGGGCGCGCAGGTCACGGCAAAGCGTCATGCCGTCTTTGCCTGGCAACATGATATCCAGCAGCACCAGATCCGGGTTTTCACGGACGACCACCTCTTCGGCACGATCGCCGCGAGGTTCAACAATGACGTCCATATCATGTTTACCCAGATAGGCGGCGATCAGTTGGCCGACCTCGGGTTCGTCTTCAACATAAACAATCTTATTCATACAGCGTCTGTTTTCGTGAAAAAAGCCAACATACACCGCGAAACCTTAACCTTCCATTAATCTTTCAAAATTAACGCCGGTTCCGTTATTCTGGCTCTTATTGTTACTTGATTGTTATAGGGAAAAGTATGGGGCTGGTGATTAAAGCCGCACTGGGCGCGCTGGTGGTGTTACTGATTGGCATTCTGGCAAAAACGAAAAACTACTATATTGCCGGGCTAATCCCGCTGTTCCCGACCTTTGCGCTGATTGCCCACTATATCGTGGCTTCTGAGCGGGGTACGGAAGCGTTACGTACGACCATCGTGTTTGGCATGTGGTCTATCATTCCGTATTTTCTCTACCTGCTTTCGCTGTGGTATTTCACCGGTTTTCTGCGTCTTCCCTTGGCGCTGAGCGGGGCGGTGGCCTGCTGGGGACTCAGCGCCTGGGTGTTAATTTTCTTCTGGAGCCGCTTTCACTAGCGCAGCGGTCGTCCGCCGTCCACGGCAAAGGTTCTGCCCGTGACGTAGCAGCTGGTCAGGAGGTAATCCACAAGATCGATGACCTCTTTCTCGCCCGGGGCGATTTTCATGAGCGATTTATTCAGCGCCTGCTGGCGATACTCCGCATCATCGTTTTCGTTAAACAAAATCATCGCCGGGGCGATGGCGTTCACCTTCACCTCGGGCGCGAGCTTGCGGGCGAACGAGCGCGTCATATTATCCAGCGCGGCTTTACTGGCCGCGTAGGCGATGTGCTTGTCGCTGCCGCGCTCCACCACATAATCGGTGAAGTGAATAATGTCGCCCGCCGCGTGCCCATGGCCGCGCAGCAGGTCCTGCAAAGCGTGGTTAAGCAGATAAGGCGCATTAACGTGGATCTGCAGCATGGCGGAGAGCGTTTCGCTGAGTGACGTACCGGGTTTTTCGGCTCGCCATGCGCTGGCGTTATGGATCACGGCGCGCAGCCCCGTCGTGGTGGCTTTTACCTTTTCCGCGAAAGTCAGAATGCCTTCATCGGTCGAAAAATCAGCCTGAATGCAGACTGCCCCGGCTTTGCGTAACCCTTCAATCGACGGGTATTCCGTACGGTAGCTGACAATGACCGGATGGCGAAGGTTGAGAAAGTGATGGGCGAGGGCGAGGCCGATACGGCGGCCTCCACCGGTAATCAGTATTGGGCGAAGCGGTGCATTTCCCATCGTATTCTCCTTTACAGTTCAACAATGGGAAAGGCGATGCTAACCCATTAACATCCAGGTTGCCGGCAGGGCAGCAACCAGTAACAGTCCAATTAATGCCATTTCACGGCGTTTCAGCGCGTTCTCCAGCTGATGCGTGCGGCGGGCATAGATAAACACCAGCAGACCCGGTGCGTACAGCACCACCGACAGCAGCAGATGCATAGGCCCGGAAGCATACAACAACCACAGGCCGTAAATACAGGCTCCGACACCCACGACATAATGCGCCGGGCGTGTGGCAATTTTTAACAGATACGCACCCACTAAGAAATAGGGTACCAGAATCATCTCCGAGGCGATGGTCAGCAGGGTGTTATAGTCTGAACCTGTGAGCCAGATCAGCACCAGACAGACCTGAACGCTGATGTTGGTCAGCCAGAGCGATGCCGACGGCGCGCTGTTTTGGTTTTGACGGGCGAACAGGCGTGGAAACGCCTTGTGCGTCGCGGCCAGGAACGGCACTTCAGCCGCCATGATGGTCCAGCTAAGGTAAGCGCCGCAGACGGAGACGATCAGCCCTGCGGCAATCACCACGTCGCCCCAGGGGCCGAGCATTTTCACCATCAGGCCTGCCATTGACGGGTTACGCATTTCAGCCAGCTCAGGACGCGCCACCACGCCCAGCGACAGCAGCGTCACCAGCAGATAGACCCCGAGCGCGGCCAGTACGGCCAGCAGCGTGGCGCGGCCTACATCGCGTTTATTCCTGGCCCGGGCAGAAACCACGACCGCGCCTTCAACGCCGATGAACACCCACAGGGTAATCAGCATCGTGTTTTTCACCTGCTCCCAGACGGGAACGCCCAGCGCAACGCCGCTGAAATCAAGCTTGAAAACGTCCATACGGAACGCAATAAAGGCCAGAACGATAAACAGGCCGAGCGGAACCAGTTTTGCCAGCGTCGCCACCAGGTTGATGCTGGCGGCCGTTTGTACGCCACGTAACACCAGCCAGTGGACGAACCACAGCAACACCGAGGCGCCCACAATAGACTGCCAGGTATTCCCGTCGCCAAAAAGGCGCAGCTCAGGCGTATCGGTAAAGAAACTGAGCGCCGAAAAGACGATCACCAGGTAGGAGACGTTGGCGATAACGGCACACAGCCAGTATCCCCACGCGGAACAGAAGCCAATCAGCTCGCCGAAACCTTCACGCGCATAGGTGAAAATGCCGCCGTCCAGATCCGGGCGAATGCGGGTGAGCAGCAGCATCGCGAAGGCCAGCAGCAGTATGCCGACACCCGTAATGCCCCAGCCAATGATGAGCGCGGACGGGCTGGCGACGGCCGCCATATTTTGCGGCAAACTGAATACGCCTGCACCCAGCATTGAGCTTAAAACGAGTGCAGTCAGAGCACTCAGGCCAAGTTTCTTTTCCATTGGCTTCCTGTTATGAAAGGTCAAAATCCAGAATAATTATTTCGCTCAGGCGCATAAAAATGGTGGATCACACTAAGGCGCGGGATTTTACGGAGTGTAACGAATGCATGCAATGACGTGAGGCAGAAATTCAAAAAAAGTAACAAAAAAAGGCGGCATTGCGCCGCCTTTCGTAAACGATGTTGTTACTTGTACAGATCGGCGCTGATGGTCACGTTGTTACCACGTTCCTGCCACTGGCGGGTGATGTGGTAGTACTTCGCCCCTTTCTTCGCCGCACGCTTCGCGACCTGGTAAGAGACTTCCGTCATGTTGCCGTAGTTGCCGGTAAACTTGATGCTGTCGAACGGCACCATCTGCGCTGCAGTGGCGTTGTTCAACTCTTCAATTTTGGTACCGTCCGGCAGCGTAACGGAATAACGGCCACCTTTCGTGGACTGCGTTTCGAAGAAACGGCCCACTTCAGCGCTTGGAGCAGCCGTCGTTGCTACGCCTGGAATTTCAACTTTCTTCGCTTCTTCGCCGCCTTTAGCTATCGCTGCGCGACCTGCTTCTGAATTCGCCGGGATGGCATCCGGGCTCTGCAGAACACGTTTTTTCGCATCTTTTTTATAGATGAACGCGGTAATACGCTGGTTGCCACCCTGGTTAGCATCGACCTGACGCACGATGAAGAAAGAGTAGGCCCCTTTCTCTTTCGCGGCTTTGGTGATGGCATCGTTCACTTCAGGCTGGCTGCGATAGAAGCCCTGAACGGTGACGGTGTCGTAAGGTTCCAGCTCAATCGCCTGATCTTTCGGCAGTTCAACAACACCGTTGATCACGCGGTTTTTTGGTGCGTCAGCTTTTGGCGCATTGTCTTTGAACAGCGCAATGGTCACGCGCTGGTTACCGCTGTTGCCGTAATCGGACTGGTCAACGACATAAAACGAGGCCGCCCCGTTTTTATCTGCGGCTTTTGATGCAGCGGCGACGGCGTCGCCAATAGAATTATAACGACCCACAATGACCGTATGGTCAAAAGGTTTTAACGCTGCCGCTTGCTCCGGCGTTAACTCTGTTGCGGCATTCGCAGACAGGGCGGTCGCGGAAAGAAGTGCGGACGCCAGGAGTGTGTTCTTAAGCTTCATAAAAATGATCCTTCGCCTTGCGCAAACCATGTACTGGTATTGTTGTTAATTTGAGACGGTCCCGATTATTGCATTTAAAACCCGTCGCTGTCTGCGCCATTTTTCACTGCCTGTGCTTACTGAATCACCGAATTCGATAACATTTAGTGATATGTTGAAAAAACACGCGTTTGACAAGTAAAACTGATAAAGCATATGACTTTTACAAGTTAATTTAATGTTAACAAGTTGTTCTCTTATGGCGCTATATCATGTTTTTACCGCTTCGCTTGCGCGTTTTATCGGTTCTGGCAGTGAATTTAAGGTAAATATCACTGTCAGTGACGCCGATCGCTTATTTTTCACAGATAAAGTAAGAAATAGTGTTTTCTGGCGGTAGATCGCGGGCGCTATTTTCAGTAGGTTATAGACAGTTTGTTACTGTTTTATTTTCCGGGGTTAATCATCTCTCGTCGCTCGCGCGATGGCGAAAATTGATACAAACCGCGGGCATTTATCGATAAACCATCATCAAAAACCGATGGAAGGGAAAACTATGCGTATTGGGGTACCAAAAGAACGGTTAGCCAATGAAACCCGCGTAGCGGCAACACCGAAAACGGTGGAGCAACTGCTTAAACTGGGTTTTACGGTCGCGGTTGAAAGCGGCGCGGGCAAACTGGCGAGTTTCGATGACGAGGCCTTTATCCAGGCCGGCGCGGAAGTGGTCGACGGTGCTGACGTCTGGCAGTCGCCGGTGATTCTGAAGGTCAACGCACCGGAAGAGAATGAGATTGCGCTGCTGAATCCGGGGACGACCCTGGTGAGCTTCATCTGGCCTGCGCAAAACCCGGAGCTAATGGAGAAGCTGGCGGCCCGCGGCGTGACCGTGATGGCGATGGACTCCGTGCCGCGCATTTCGCGCGCGCAGTCGCTGGATGCCTTAAGCTCCATGGCAAACATTGCCGGCTACCGCGCCATTGTTGAAGCAGCCCACGAATTTGGTCGCTTCTTTACCGGTCAAATCACCGCCGCGGGTAAAGTCCCTCCGGCGAAAGTGATGGTGATTGGCGCGGGCGTAGCGGGCCTTGCCGCAATCGGTGCGGCAAACAGCCTGGGCGCTATCGTACGCGCCTTTGACACCCGTCCTGAAGTAAAGGAACAGGTCCAGAGTATGGGTGCCGAATTCCTTGAGCTGGACTTCAAGGAAGAGGCAGGCAGCGGCGACGGTTACGCGAAGGTGATGTCCGAAGCCTTTATCAAAGCCGAAATGGAACTCTTCGCCGCTCAGGCGAAAGATGTCGACATTATTGTCACCACCGCGCTTATCCCGGGTAAACCGGCGCCGAAGCTGATTACCCGTGAGATGGTTGACTCCATGAAGCCGGGCAGCGTGATTGTCGACCTGGCCGCCCAAAACGGCGGTAACTGTGAATATACCGTTCCAAATCAGGTAACCACGACCGCTAACGGCGTGAAGGTGATCGGCTATACCGATCTGCCGGGCCGTCTGCCAACGCAGTCTTCCCAGCTCTACGGCACTAACCTTGTCAACCTGCTGAAGCTGCTCTGCAAAGAGAAAGACGGCAACGTCACCGTTGATTTCGACGATGTTGTTGTGCGCGGCGTCACGGTGGTCCGTGAAGGTGAAATTACCTGGCCTGCGCCGCCTATTCAGGTTTCTGCTCAGCCTCAGGCGGCAACGAAAGCGGCACCTGAGCCAAAAGAACCTGCCAAACCGGCTTCTCCGTGGCGCAAATACGCGATCATGGCGCTGGTGATTATTCTGTTCGGCTGGCTGGCTGACGTCGCACCAAAAGAGTTCCTCGGCCACTTTACCGTCTTCGCGCTCTCCTGCGTCGTGGGCTACTACGTGGTGTGGAACGTCTCTCATGCGCTGCATACGCCGCTGATGTCGGTAACCAACGCCATCTCCGGGATCATCGTTGTGGGGGCGTTACTGCAGATTGGTCACGGCGGCTGGATCAGCTTCCTGAGCTTTATCGCGGTGCTGATCGCCAGTATCAATATTTTCGGTGGTTTCACCGTGACTCAGCGCATGCTGAAAATGTTTCGTAAAGGCTAAGGGGTAGCATATGTCTGGAGGATTAGTGACAGCCGCATACATTGTTGCTGCAATCCTGTTTATTTTCAGTCTGGCGGGGCTTTCCAAACACGAAACGTCTCAGCAGGGGAATAACTTTGGTATCGCCGGGATGGCGATTGCGCTGATTGCAACCATCTTCGGGCCGGATACCGGCAACGTGGCGTGGATCCTGGTGGCGATGATCATCGGCGGCGCGATTGGTATTCGCCTGGCAAAACGCGTTGAAATGACCGAGATGCCGGAGCTGGTTGCCATTCTGCACAGCTTCGTGGGTCTGGCGGCGGTGCTGGTGGGCTTCAACAGCTACCTGTATCACGAACCGGGTCTGGAACCAATTCTGGTGAACATCCATCTGACGGAAGTGTTCCTCGGTATCTTCATCGGTGCGGTGACCTTCACCGGCTCCATTGTCGCGTTCGGCAAGCTGCGCGGGAAGATCTCCTCTAAGCCGCTGATGCTGCCAAACCGTCACAAGCTGAACCTCGCGGCGCTGGTGGTGTCGTTTGTACTGCTGGTGGTCTTCGTGCGTACCGAAAGCGTCGGTCTGCAGGTGCTGGCGTTGCTGGTAATGACCATCATCGCGCTGGCGTTCGGCTGGCACCTGGTGGCGTCCATCGGCGGTGCGGATATGCCGGTGGTTGTCTCGATGCTGAACTCCTACTCCGGTTGGGCGGCAGCGGCGGCAGGCTTTATGCTGAGCAACGACCTGCTGATCGTCACCGGTGCGCTGGTGGGCTCTTCCGGTGCGATCCTGTCTTATATCATGTGTAAGGCGATGAACCGCTCGTTCATCAGCGTTATCGCCGGTGGTTTCGGGACCGATGGGTCTTCTTCCAGTGCGGATGAAGAAGTGGGTGAGCACCGTGAAATTTCTGCGGAAGATACCGCAGACATGCTGAAAAACTCGCACTCCGTGATCATCACCCCGGGCTACGGCATGGCGGTGGCGCAGGCGCAGTATCCGGTTGCGGAAATCACCGAGAAGCTGCGCGCGCGTGGCATCAAGGTTCGCTTTGGTATTCACCCGGTGGCAGGGCGTCTGCCTGGCCACATGAACGTGCTGCTGGCGGAAGCGAAAGTGCCTTACGACATCGTGCTGGAAATGGATGAGATCAACGATGATTTCGCCGACACCGACACCGTGCTGGTCATTGGCGCCAACGATACCGTTAACCCGGCGGCGCAGGACGACCCGGGTAGCCCAATCGCCGGTATGCCTGTTCTGGAAGTGTGGAAGGCGCAGAACGTCATTGTGTTTAAACGCTCCATGAATACCGGCTATGCCGGGGTTCAGAACCCGCTGTTCTTCAAAGAGAACACCCACATGCTGTTTGGCGATGCCAAAGCCAGCGTGGATGCGATTCTGAAATCACTCTGACAGGGTAAAGCCCGGTGGCGCACAAGCTTACCGGGCCTACCAAATCCGTAGGCCGGGTAAGGCGAAGCCGCCACCCGGCAAAAAAAAACCGCCGGTTCCCCGACGATTTTTTTTCATCTTACTGGTTAATCGTCTTCCGGATCGTCCAGCTCAACCGGCGTCTGGTACTCATCCGGCTTAATGACCAGCAGGTCGCAGCGCAGATGGTCGATCACCTGTTCGGCGGTATTGCCGAGGAAGGCGGCAGAAATACCGGTCCGGCCAATGGTGCCCAGCACCACAATCCCCGCCTGCAGGTGTTCCGCCAGGTCCGGGATCACCTCTTCAGGCAGCCCTTTTTCCACGTGGGTCATTTTCTCATCGATGCTGAATTTCTGGCGCAGCGCTTTCATGGCCAGCAGGTGCTGACCGCGGATCGCGTCGTTGTACACGCTCGGGTCAAATTCAGGCAGCTCAATGGCAATGTTAATCGGGGTGACCGGATAGGCACCAACCAGATGTACTTCGGTATGATTCACCTGATCGGCAAGCTGGATGGTCTCCTTCACCAGCTTCTCGTTTAGCGAATTGTGGTAATCCTCTTCGCTCGCGAGGTTTACCGCCACAACGGCTTTCCCGCCTTCAGGCCACGGCTGGTCTTTCACCATCCAGACCGGGCAAGGGCATTTACGCAGCAGGTGCCAGTCGGTCGGGGTGAAAATCACGGATTCCAGCTTGTCGTGCTGGTGCGCCATCTTCAGCAGCAGGTCGTGCCCACCGGCGACAATCTCCTGGATGATGGCTTCGAAAGGTCGGTTATGCCAGACCACTTTAATATCAATGGGCACGCCCGCTTCCAGGTAATACTTCGCCTGTTCACGGATCCACGCGGTACGCTGGCTGATGACGCCCTGACGCATAGCGGTGCGCTCGTCAGGCGACAGAAGGGTGGTCATCTCATACGAGAAGTCATAGATCGGCAAAAACGCTTTGATTTTGCCACCAATCCGTTGATGCAAATACACAGCACGTCGTAATGCCGGCTGATCGTCCTGATTCGGATCGATAGCTACCAGCATGTTTTGATACTTGGCCATACAGGTCTCCTTACTACTGTCACCACAGTCTGTAATTAAAAGAGTAACCTATATATCCTGAATGAAACAGAGGGGAGGTTTTACCAGATCAATAATTCATGAAAAATTATCAGAGGAAAAGTACCGTCGTCGTCACCGCGATAAACGCAATAAACAGCAGCACCATCACCGCTATCGCAAAGGTCGTGGAGTCCTGGACGTAGGTTTTTTCTTCCCCTTTCATCGGGCCGACAAGCATGATCCAGATGAAGATAAAGGTCACAGAGGCAATCACGACTGAAACGAAAAACAAACTTTCTCTCAATTCATAACCTCAACGAGAACCTTTAGGCCGCTGTGTGGGGACGTGCTACGGTGAAAATATCTTGAAACGGAAGTGATTATACCAGACCAATAAATCACAAGAATTTATCAGTCTGGTCATCAACATGCGGAGAGTTACGCCACGTTGCGGGCGTGCCCGGCAAGAACGGCAAGCGCTTCACCGTTTTCGATAGTGATGTATTTACCCTTAACGGCCAGCATCCCGCTTTTCTGGAAACGGCCCAGCAGACGGCTGATGGTTTCCACGGTCAGACCCAGGTAGTTACCGATATCGCCACGCGTCATCGTCAGACGGAATTCACGCGGCGAGAAGCCACGCTCGGCGAAGCGGCGGGAGAGGTTGTAGATAAACGCGGCCAGGCGCTCTTCTGCGTTCTTTTTAGAAAGCAGCAGAATCATGTCCTGATCGCCTTTGATCTCACCGCTCATCAGACGCATCATCTGCTGACGCAGGTTAGGCATCTTACCGGACAGATCGTCCAGAGTTTCAAACGGGATTTCGCAAACCATTGAGGTTTCGAGTGCCTGAGCAAAGCTCGGGTGATGGCCCGTGCCGATGGCATCAAAGCCCACCAAGTCGCCCGCCAGATGGAAGCCGGTGATCTGCTCATCACCCTGTTCGGTGATGGTGTAGCTTTTGATGGTGCCAGAACGGATAGCATAGAGCGATTTCAGTTCGTCTCCCGCTTTAAACAGCGTCTGCCCTTTCTGAATAGGCTTTTTGCGCTCGATGATATTATCAAGCTGATCGAGTTCATGCTCATTCAGGGTAAACGGGATACAGAGCTGGCTGATGCTGCAATCCTGGCAATGGATAGCACAACCGCCAGACTGAATGCGTCGTATAATTCGCTTTTCCGGGATCATAGGTTTGCTCAAGCCTTAATTGATATTGGTCAATTTTAACATCTTTTTGGTAAGTACGTAAGCCTGACAAACCCTCAATAAGGACAAGAGACGGCAACGTGTCGCCATCTTCTTGAAATTCCACAGCTTGATTATGGATTTTTAGCCTAACCGGAAGAAAATTAAGCACAAAAAGCCTGGAAGCTAGAGCAGGAGATACCCTTCGTGACGCAGCAACCACTCTTTGCGCTGCACGCCGCCGGCATAGCCTGTCATGGTGCCGTTGCGGCCAATGACGCGATGGCACGGCACCACGATGCTGACCGGGTTAGAGCCGTTAGCGGCACCCACCGCGCGTGCGGCGCCTGCGCGGCCTAGCTGCTCCGCGAGCTGGCCGTAATGCATGACCTGCCCGCAGGGAATCGACCGCAGCGCCTGCCATACTTCGCGCTGAAAAGGCGTGCCTGCCGTGGCTGTTGGCAGAGTATCGATGATGCTGAGATCGCCTTCGAAGTAGGCCGCAAGCTTGTCGCTCAGCCCGCCCGGGTTGGTGGCTCGGATACGTTCATATCCCTGCGCGCGGTAGTGAACATGGAGCAGTTCTTCCATCCGGTCGCTGTGCTCTTCCCATTCGACGGCGCGCAGGCAGAACTGCTCGTCCGCGATCACCCACAGCGGCCCGAGCGGCGTCGCAATCTTATCTTCGAGTAATCTCAGCATCCTCATTCCTTTAGTTCAGCCTCGGGTATATCCCCGGCCCAATCGGCAGGCCGACAAGATACCATGCGACCAGCATCACCAGCCATACCCCTAAAAAGATAAGCGGGTAGGGTAAAACCAGCGAATAGTAGGTACCCAGTTTGGCCTCGGGTTTATAGCGCTGCAGGAAGCCTAAGAACAGCGGGACAAACGGCGAAACCGGCGCCAGCGGAATCACCGAGGAGTCCGCGATGCGGAACAGGATCTGGGCAAACGCAGGATGAAAACCCAGCATCATAAACATCGGCACGAAGATCGGGGCCAGAATCGACCAGATGGCGGAGCCGCTGGCGATAAACATGCACAGCAGGGATGACAGCAGCGCCAGGCCGACAAACGCCGGTACGCCGCTTAATCCGGCCGCCTCCAGCGCGTCGGTCAGGCCCACGGCCATAAACTTGCCCATGTTGCTCCAGTTAAACATCGCCACAAACTGCGCCAGCGGGAACACCATCACGATAAAGCCCGCCATCTCCTTCATCGGCTCGATCATCAGCTGCGGCAGATCGCCCTGACGGCGGATTTTGCCGGTAGCGATACCGTAGGCGAGCGAAACGACAAAGAAAAAGAGGATAATCAGCGGCACGATGCCCTGAATAAACGGCGACGGCAGGACGGTATGTTTAACCGGATCGCGCAATATGCCGTTTTCCGGCACCACCATCAGCGCCACCAGCGCGATAAAGGCCAGCGAGACAACGCCCGCCACGCGCAGGCCGAAGCGCTGCTCTTTGCTCAGGGTTTCCAGCTTTTCATCGCTACGGCCTTCCCATTTACCCAGCCGCGGCTCGATGATCTTGTCGGTAATCAGCCCGCCGACAATCGTCAGGACAATGACCGAGCTTGCCATAAAGTACCAGTTGTCGATCACGCTGACGTGCATCGACGCATCGATGGTCTTCGCCGCCTCCGTGCTGATGCCAGAGAGCAGCACGTCGGTGGTGACGATCAGCAGGTTGGCGGTAAATCCGCAGCCCACGCCCGCAATCGCCGACAGCAGGCCCGCCACGGGATGACGCCCGACGGCAAGGAAAATCAGCGCGCCCATCGGCGGCATGATCACCAGCGCGGCGTCGGAGGAGATATGGCTGAAGAAGGCGATAAACAGCACCATATAGCTGGCGTAACGCGCGCTGACGTGCGAAGCCATCTTCACCATTAATGCGGGCAGCAAGCCCACGCGTTCCGCCAGCCCGGCGCCCAGCACGAGCGCCAGAATGGCGCCCAGCGGGGCGAAGCCGCTGAAGTTTTTGATGACGTTGGGTAAAAACCAGTGCAGCCCGTCGACGCTGAGCAGGTTTTTTACCGCCACCAGACTGCCGTCAGCCGGGCTGCGCACGCTCACGTCAAAGGCGGAGAGCACGGCGGTGGCGACCATCAAAATCACAATCAGATAGATAAACAGCAGGAAAGGGTGCGGTACTTTATTGCCGATCCTTTCAACCCAGCCATAGAGCTTACCGGATGGGGAATGCGAAGGTATGGATGACATACTCATGGGCGTTCCTCGGGAGTGTTGTGTTGTTGTGTTGTGTTTTTTTATTTTAAAGGTGACGGTGTCACGCCCTGCGGGATCGGACACACGTACGGTTTTTCTTGTAATTGTTGTTCAAACTCTTCGCGGCATTTTTTCAGCAGCGCTGCGTCCTGCAGCAGATTGAGCGCGGTCGCGCCCATTACTTTTCCGGCCAGCAGCATGCCTTTGTGGGCAATGGAGGTACGTCCCTGCGCCACCAGCTGCCAGGTGTGCAGCGGCGTGCCGACGGTAAAGCAGGGGCTGAAGCACTGGGCGACAGGCATTTTCCAGCTGACGTCGCCCACGTCTGTGGAGCCCGCCAGCACGTTGTCGGTGACGGCATAGGGCGCGACTTCATCCACCAGCAGCGTCTCGTGATGACGACGGGCAAAGGCTTTACCCGCGTCTCCCCCCGTTGCGGCAATGTTTTTCAGGCTGTTTTGCAGATCGTTGGGCGTCAGGGTGGCGCGGATCTCGCGGGCGAAGGCGAGTTCTTCCTCCGTCCAGAGCGGCGTGCCGTAGTGCTGCAGGGCGCGATACATCGCCGCCTCGAGCGTGCGGTTCGGCAGGTAGCTGGAGCAGGCTTTATCAAAGCGGCACTCGACGGTGGTTTCGGTCATCATCGCCGCGCCCTGGGCGATTTTCTCGATGCGTTCGTAGATCTGCTGCGCATCGGCCATCTCCGGGGCGCGGATCAGGTACAGCACCTCAGCCTGCGCCTGCACCACGTTGGGCGAAATCCCGCCGGTATCGGTAATGGCATAATGGACGCGCGCTTTCTCAATGATGTGTTCGTTGAGGAAGTTGGTGCCGGTGGTCATCAGCGTCACGGCGTCCAGCGCGCTGCGTCCCAGATGAGGGGAGTTGGCCGCATGCGCCGCCACGCCGTGAAAACGCCAGGCCGCCTGAATATTCGCCAGCGTGCTGACGTTAAACATCCCGGCGAAGGCTTCCGGGTGCCAGGTGACGGCGGCATCGACGTCATCAAACAGGCCTTCGCGCACCATAAAGGTTTTCCCGGAGCCACCTTCTTCACCGGGACAGCCGTAAAAACGCACCGTTCCGCTGCCGCCGTGCTGCTCCAGCCAGCTTTTCACCGCCACCGCGCCCGCCAGCGCCGCGGTGCCTAAGAGGTTATGCCCGCAGCCGTGGCCGTTGGCTCCCGGCGTGGCGGATTGCGCCGTTGCGCAGTGCGCCTGCTGGCTTAGCCCGGCCAGCGCGTCGTATTCACCCAGCAGGGCAATGACCGGTTTCCCGCTGCCGAAGCTGGCGATAAAGGCGTTGGGGATGCCGCCTGCCTCGCGCGTCAGCGTAAATCCTTCTGACTCCAGCTCGCTGGCGAGCCGCTCGGCGGACCAGAACTCTTCAAAGCGGGTTTCAGGACGATCCCAGATCGCGTCGGCAATATCGGTTAACGTCCGACATCGCGTGTCGATCGCATCGGCAATAAAAGCGTAGCTCTCCTGCATTACACACCTCGCGTCCACGGGAAATTGAGCGCAGTTCGCGCCAGCGTTTCAATGGCGATGGTCATGACCTGCTCATCGAAGTCGAATTTTTCGTTGTGATGTCCGGCGCTCAAATCCGTGCCGAACACCATATATGACGCCATGCCGCCGTTCTCCTGCACGCGGGCCATCATCAGCGTGGCGTCTTCGGAACCCGCTGGCGCCTTCACCTTATCGATGGCGTGAACAACCCCGGAAACCTGGCTCGCCTGTTCGCGCAGATAATCCACCCACGCCGGTGTCGGCGCGCTGGATGTCGCGGCGCCCATCAGGCGCATCTCGGCGCTCACGCCGTAGAGCGCCGCTGCGCCGGTAATGACCGCCTGCGCGCGTTCAAAGACGTACTGATTAATCGCTTCGCTTTCGCCGCGCGTTTCAACCTTTATCAGGGCATTCGCGGGCACCACGTTGCGTCCGCTGCCCGCCTGCATCACCCCGACGTTCACCCGGGAGGCGCCTTCGCTGTGCGGGGCGATGCTGTGCAGTGCGAGGGCGGCCTGCGCGGCGGCGAGCAGGGCGTTACGTCCGTCCTCCGGTTTACCGCCCGCGTGTGCGGCCACGCCGGTAAAGTTCACGTCGAACTTGGTGGTGGCCATAAAGTTATCGCTGCCGCAAATCACCGTTCCGGCAGGGACGCCGGTACCAATATGAATAGCCGTGAAATAGTCCACGTCGTCCAGCGCGCCGGCGGCAACCATGGCGCGCGCGCCGCGTGTGCCTTCTTCGGCAGGCTGGAAGATCAGCTTGAGGGTGCCGTTGAGCTGCGCTTCATTCTGCTTAAGCACCCGCGCCAGTCCCAGACCAATCGTGGTGTGGCCGTCGTGCGCGCAGGCGTGCATCATTCCCGGATTGCAGGAGGCAAAACCGTCGCGAAACGGGCGATGGCTTTCATCCAGCGCTTCGCTTAAATCAAGGGCATCCATGTCGACGCGAAACGCCAGGGTCGGTCCAGGACGCCCGGTATTGAGGGTCGCCACAATGCCTGTAAACCCGCCCTCAAACGGCGCCAGCCATTTCTCAGGCGCGCCCTGCGCCCGCGCGCGGGCAAACTCTTGCACCAGGGTAGCGGCATCGGGCAGCCCCATCCGGCTTTCGGCATCCACCACGTCGCGACCCATCGCCAGCTCGTAACCCAGCGAGTCGAGGATTTCCGCGACTTTCGCGGCCGTTCGAAACTCTACCCAGCCGGATTCCGCAAAATGGTGAAAATCACGACGCCATGCGCTCAGCTGCGGGGATAACGTCTGGATGTACTGCGCCAGTGTGTCCATATCTGTTCCTGTCATCATTAAAATATGTGAACTGCTTCACGCTGTGATAGTTTTTACTTATCACTAACCGATTTTTCACAGTTTTAACCGTTCAGGAATTACCCTCGCACATCCCTTTCCATTAAAGTAGATGACAGTTTCTTTACTCTGATAAACAACGGTTATCGGTCGGGCTATGACATTCCAGATTAAATTTCATCAAATCCGGGCGTTTGTTGAGGTTGCGCGTCAGGGCAGCATTCGCGGTGCCAGCAGGACGCTGAATCTTTCCCAGCCGGCGCTGACCAAATCCATCAAAGAGCTGGAGGAGGGCATGGCGGCGCAGCTTTTCGTGCGCAGGAGTAAGGGCGTCGCGTTGACCGAATGCGGCGAGGGCTTTTACCAGCGCGCCAGGTTGATTCTGGAAGAGCTGCGCGCGGCGCAGGATGACATCCGTCAGCGGCAGGGTGAGCTGGCCGGGCAGATCAACATCGGGATGGGGGCCAGCGTTTCACGTACGCTGATGCCCGCCGTTATTACCCGCTTTCATGCGCAGCATCCGCAGGTCAAGGTGCGGATTATGGAAGGACAGCTGGTGTCGATGATCAATGAATTACGCCAGGGCGAGCTGGACTTCACCATCAACACCTATTATCAGGGACCTTACGACCAGGAATTTACGTTTGAAAAGCTCTTCGAAAAACCGTTTGCGGTATTTTGTCGGGAGGGGCATCCGGCAATGGGGGCAACGTCAATTAATGAACTCCTGCATTATAACTGGACAATGCCGACGCCGCGGGGAAGTTATTATAAGCAATTAGAGGAGGTATTTAGCGATCGCTCGCAAATACCGCGAATCGGTGTGGTTTGCGAAACTTTTTCTTCCTGTATTAGCCTGGTCGCGCAAAGTGATTTTTTAAGCATATTGCCGCAGGAGCTAGGCTGTGATCCGCTGCTGGCACACCGTCTGGTCATGCTTCCGGTTGTCGAATCGCTTCCTAAAGCAACATATTATTTAATTCAGCGCCGTGATTCACGTCAGACTCCCCTTGCTGAGTCATTAATTACGCAATTCAGAAGGGAGGTGAGGAAAATAGTCGTCGTGTGAAATGCCAATTAAAAAAAACAGGATCTGCCCGACATCAGACAGACCCTATAGTACACACAGCAGTACGTCCTTTCGCCAATCCTGAGTATTATTTCCATGAGGCAGGTATATTTAGGTATAACACCTTTCCCGAAAAATGAAAGGCGGGCGAGTGATTGATTTCACGAAATTTTAACATAAATCACGTATTTTACCTTTGCTGAAATTTTAGTTAAGTCTGATTTAAGTTTATTTAATAATTACTATATATATTCATCAGGTTAATAATATTGCCACGCATCGCTCTGTAACGGTGATTGAGGCCGGTCTCTGGCGCAGGTATAGTACAGTCCTCAGATGTAGCTGGAGGATGTCCATGAACCCTGACGACAAATCATTTTTTCTTGACGCCATGGAAGATGTCCAGCCCCTGAAGCGCTGCGCGGATATTCACTGGCAGCCCAGCCGCAATACGCGGACGCGCGAGGAGGTGGATAGCGAACAGCTGGATAACTTCCTGACGCTGGATTTTCTTGACGTGCTTCCCCTGGAAGAGCCGCTGGCGTTCCGGCGAGAAGGGGTACAGCAGGGCGTTATTGATAAGCTGCGCTCGGGTAAATACGCCCGCCAGGCCAGCTTAAACCTCCTGCGTCAGCCCGCCGAACGCTGCCGTCAGATGCTCTATTCTTTTATTCGGCAGGCCGGACGCGACGGGTTACGCAATCTGATTATCATTCACGGGAAAGGGCGCGAGCCAAACTCGCATCCCAATGTGGTGCGCAGCTATCTGGCGCGCTGGTTAACCGAGTTTGAGGAAGTGCAGGCCTTCTGCGTGGCGCTGCCGCATCACGGCGGCAGCGGGGCATGCTATGTTTCACTGCGAAAATCGGATGAGGCAAAACAGGAAAACTGGGAGCGGCACGCCAAGCGCAGCCGCTAGCGGGCGATCTCCTCGCCCGCCGGTGACTCAGAACGTTTCCCAGTTGCTGTCGGTAGAGGCGGTAGTCGTTGCCGGGCGCAGCAGCTGTGGCGTTTTCAGACTGGCCGGGCGTGGGGCGACCGCTTTTTCTTTGCCGTTCAGACGAAACGCCGCTACCGCCTGGCGCAGCTGCTCGGACTGATCTTCCAGTGCCGCAGCCGCCGTGGCGGACTCCTGCACCAGCGCGGCGTTTTGCTGCGTCACGCTGTCCATCTGCGAAACGGCCAGGCTCACCTGCTCAATACCGCGGCTCTGCTCGTCAGAGGCAGATGAAATCTCACCCATGATGTCGGTCACGCGGGTGACGGCAGCGACAATTTCCTTCATGGTGGTGCCAGCCTCGCTGACCTGCTCAGAACCGGTATTGACCCGGCTGACGGAGTTCTCAATAAGCCCTTTGATCTCTTTAGCCGCCTGCGCGCTGCGGCTCGCCAGCGTACGGACTTCACCTGCAACAACCGCAAAACCACGACCCTGTTCCCCGGCGCGTGCCGCTTCCACCGCTGCGTTAAGTGCCAGAATGTTGGTCTGGAACGCGATGCTGTCGATCACGCCGGTAATATGCGCAATTTGCTGCGAACTGTCGGCGATTTCGTTCATGGTGCGAACCACGTTATCCACGACGTGACCGCCGCGCGCGGCCGTTTCAGAGGCGTTTTTCGCCAGCAGCGTGGCCTGACGGGCGTTATCGGAGTTCTGTTTAACCGTCGCGGTCAGCTCTTCCATGCTGGCGGCGGTCTCTTCGAGCGAGGCGGCCTGCTGCTCGGTACGGGCGGAAAGATCGTTGCTCCCCGCAGCAATTTCGCCTGCGCCGGTGTAGATGGAATCGGTACTTCCACGTACGGCGCTGACGGTGGTCACCAGCGACTGCTGCATCTCATGCAGGCCGGCAGCCAGCTGGCCCATCTCGTTGCGACCGGAGATAGCGATCTCCTGCGTCAGGTCACCCCCTGCAATGGCGCGAATATGGTTCATAATGGAGTGGAGGGGTTTTAACAGCAGGTGCTGTAAACCCTGCCAGATGACCACCAGAACCGCGATAACGGCCAGCAGAATAGCCGCCAGCGTCCACTGCATCTGCGTGAAGCTGCTCTGGTTCTCTTCGGTTGCGGCCTTCAGCAGGGTGTTGTTTTCGGCGCGCCAGCGGTTATAGACCGCTTCCATCTCGTCCTGCGCCTGCTGCGCGTCCAGATCGCCATAGGCCTGGTAGTTGTCGGCACGCAGATACTCAATCGATAAGCGCATCACTTCGTGCATCTGGTTCCAGGACTTCTGCATCTCGTCGGTTAATGCTGCCTCCTGGCCGTTAACCTGCGGCAGCTTCTGCCACTCTTTGTTATAGGCTTCGGCTTTTGCCAGCGAGTCGGCTGCGGTGCCAAGCAGCTTATTGATCGCCGCAAGGGAAGCCGGGTCGCGCTGGTTTTTCAGGTAGCGGATCGCCACGCGGGTGACGGTGACGCGCGTTTTCACCAGCGTGTTCACGCTGTCGCTCAGGCTTTCCTGCTGGGCATTGAGCACGCCGGAATTCTGGAAGTTATGGCGATCGTTGCTGACGGCAGAGTAGAACAACCCTCCCGTGACAACTTGCAGCAGACAGAATATGGTGAGGGCAAAGATAATACCGGTAATCACGTGCAAATTTTTCAGCATAGCGGTCGTCCGTTAGAAAGGATGCAGAGGTACACCAATACTATCGTCGTATAGAATTTAAACTTTAATTTAACTCGCGCTTAACTATGGGCTCCGGTGAGGAACCTGTTGTAAATCCGGATCATTTTTATGAGGAAGGTTAACATGAGCAGCATTGATAAAAGCGGGACGTACGCGCTCGGAACGCGGACGGTTAAACGACTGGGCTACGGTGCGATGCAGCTCGCCGGGCCGGGCGTCTTTGGTCCTCCGAAGGATAAGCAGGCCGCGCTGGACGTGCTGCGCGAAGCGGTGGCGGCGGGGGTGAACCACATTGATACCAGTGATTTTTATGGTCCTCATGTCACTAACCAGCTGATCCGCGAGGCGCTTCATCCGTACCGGGACGATCTGACGCTCGTCACCAAGATTGGCGCCCGTCGCAACGAAAAAGGTGCCTGGCTGCCGGCCTTTTCCGCGCAGGAACTGACTCAGGCGGTGCATGACAACCTGCGTAATCTGCAGCTGGACGTGCTGGACGTGGTGAATCTGCGGATCATGTTTAGCGCACACGGGCCGGCGGAAGGGTCGATTGCTGAACCGCTCTCCACCCTGGCCGAATTACAGCAGCAGGGTCTGGTGCGTCATATTGGCCTGAGCAACGTCACGGCCACCCAGGTTGCGGAAGCCCAGAAGATGGTCCCGGTGGTGTGCGTGCAGAACATGTACAACATTGTGAATCGGGGTGACGACGCGCTGGTGGATCTGCTGGCGCAGCAGGGGATCGCGTATGTGCCGTTCTTCCCGCTGGGCGGCTTTACGCCACTGCAATCTTCAGGGCTGCAGGCCGTCGCGGATTCACTGGGCGCAACGCCAATGCAGGTAGCGCTGGCATGGCTGCTGCAGCGTTCCCCGAATATTTTGCTAATCCCTGGCACCTCTTCCGTGGCGCATCTGCGTCAAAACCTCGCGGCGGGGGAGCTGCGGTTGCCGCCTGAAGCGCTGGAAACGCTGAATTCGCTGATGGATTAAAGGTAACACGCGCAAAGCCTGAAGGATGCTTCCGGCTTTGCGCGCTTAGAGTCCTGTCTGACTTTTCTGCCTGTGAAGCGCTAACGCTTCCGCCACAATCTCCTGCTTGCTCTTACGCGTCTCAAAGGCGGTGGTTCTGATGTACTCCATCAGATCGGGATCGATGCGGGCGCTCAGCATCCTGAGATCGGCCTCCTTTGCCAGACCGCGTGCAACACGCTTGTCTGGATAGTCACGGGCTGGCATTGAAAATATTCTCCAGTAAGTCTTGTTAATTCGTTCGGTAAAATATGCTTTTATCTGACTTTAAAGTCAACATGTAGTTATTGCATAGTGATGTTATTTTTTATAAGTCATGAACTAGATGACTTTTATATGACTTGTGCTGTCAGGCCTGTTAACGGCGGGCAACGTTGCTAAATTAAAACCGCTCAAACTTCAACGCGTTTGGGGTCGCCTCCGGAAATGACCTTGATCCTTGTCCATAATCCGTAATACTGTATTTATATACAGTATCTGGCGAGAAAGGCATTATGGACACTCTCTTTTCTTATCACCCAAAACAAGACATTGAATTACCTTTGTTTTTAGAACGCGTGGCCTGTGGTTTCCCCAGCCCGGCGCAGGATTATGTGGAGGATCGTCTCGATCTTAACCGGCTGGCAGTCAGACACCCCAGTGCGACCTATTTTATCAAGGTGAGTGGAGACTCCATGATTGGGGCGGGGATCGGCGACGGCGATCTGCTGGTGGTCGATCGTTCGTTAAATGCCGAACACGGGGATATCGTCGTGGCGTCGGTCGCCGGTGAGTTTACGGTGAAAGAGCTACAGACCCGTCCGGTTCTGAGACTTCTGCCGCATAATGCCCGCTATCAGCCGATTACCTTTCAGTCCGAAGAGGAGCTGCAGATCTTCGGCGTCGTCACCCACACCCTCAAAACGCATAAACATGTTCGCGCTGGTTGATGTGAATAGCTTTTACGCCTCCTGTGAGAAGGTGTTCCGCCCCGATCTGGAGGGGAAACCCATCGTGGTGGTGTCCAATAACGACGGCTGCATCATTTCGCTGTCGCGGGAGGCAAAGCAGTTCGGCATAAAAATGGGTGAGCCGTATTTTAAATTCAAAGAAAAACTATACCCGTCAAAAGTTTACGTCTTTAGCTCGAACTATGCGCTGTATGCCGATCTCAGCAGTCGGGTCATGCAGACGCTGACCGATCTCGCCCCGGCAATAGAGATTTACTCCATCGATGAGGCGTTCGTGAACGTTTCAGGGGTCAGTCACTGCCTGTCCCTGGAAGCGTTCGGTCACCAGATGCGCACGCAGGTCTTTAAAAATACGGGCTTAACCGTTGGCGTCGGTATTGCTCCGACCAAAACGCTGGCGAAGCTGGCCAACTATGCGGCGAAACGCTGGGCCAGCACGGGCGGCGTGGTCGATCTCTCAGGCCGCGAGCGGCAGCGTAAGCTGCTGGAAAAGGTTCCGGTAGAGGAGGTGTGGGGAGTAGGGCGGCGCATCACGAAAAAGCTCAACGCTATGGGGATCACCACGGCGCTGGAGCTGGCGGAAGCGTCGTCCTGGGTCATCCGCAAACATTTCAACGTGGTACTGGAACGGACGGCCCGCGAGCTTCGCGGTGAGCCCTGCCTTGACCTGGAAGAGTTCACCCCCACGAAGCAGCAAATTATCTGTAGCCGTTCGTTTGGACACCGTATTACACAGTACGAGGAGATGCACCAGGCCATTTGTGCCTACGCGGAACGCGCAGCAGAGAAACTGCGCGGCGAGCATCAATACTGTCGTTTTATCAGCGTGTTTGTGCGCACCAGCCCGCACGCGGACAACGAAATTTATTACGGTAATCAGGCTTCTGTCACCCTGATGACGCCCACCAATGACTCGCGCGATATCATCCGCGCCGCCACGGAGGCGCTGGGGCGTATATGGCTCGACGGCTATCGCTATATGAAAGCCGGGGTCATGCTGGCGGACTTTTTCAGCAGCGGCGTCGCCCAGCTGAATTTGTTTGACGATAATCGTCTGAGCGCCAACAGCGCGGCGCTGATGGAGATGATGGACAGCGTAAATCATTCCGGTAAAGGGAAGATATGGTTCGCCGGGCAGGGTATTGAGAAATCCTGGGCGATGAAGCGTGAGATGCTGTCACCGGCCTATACGACGCGGTACGCCGATTTGCCGGTGGCGAAGTAGAAGATGGTTGCGTTATTTCTTTTGCACCAACCAGGTTGCCGCAGCCGCCAGCGCGCCGATCAGCGGCATTTCGCCCGCTCCGGCCAGGAAGTTATAGCGATCGATCTCATTATTTTTACGGATATCCGCAAGGCGAGTAAGCGCCTCTTTTTCATCCGCGGCGCCGATCTCCTCAAACTGTTTTTCAAACCCCTGAGCGATGAGCTGAGCGGCCGCATCGGTGTTTGCGCTCTCGATCGCAATGAGGTTCGGGCCTTTTTGGAAAAAACAGTAATCCGGCATACGTGCTCCAGAAAGAGGGGATACGGTAAAAACACTCTATTCCTTGCGGTTAAAAAATGCACGTGATTTACGGCGGAAACAATCAGTTTTTCTTTATTATTTCAGGCAGTAACTGCTCAATCACGCTGACGACCTTTCTGACGCGCTGCGGAATAAAGCGGGCGTCAGGATAGACGGCATAGAGGAAGCGATCGGGCAAGCGCCAGTCGGGCAGCACCGGTACCAGCGTGCCCGCCTGCAGCGCCCTGGCCACGAGCGGTCGCTGCATGCCGCCGATACCGATGCCGGCCTCCAGCGCCTGCAGCAGCGCGTCGCTGGTGTTGGCACGGAAAACGGTATTCACGTTGAGCTCGACCGTTTCCTCGTCAGAAATCAGGCGCAGGGGGGCATCCAGCGGAATACCGCTGAACCGTACGTTTGGCAGCGTGGTCAGCTCGCTGACGGCGTGTACCGCCTGAAAACCGGGTGCGGCAAACAGCGCGGCTTCAATACGCGCCAGCACGCGAGCCGCGTGCGCCTGCGGAGGCTCACTGCCCAGCCGTATCGCGACATCCACGCCCTCCGTCACCAGATCGGCAAGGCGGTCATCCAGGGAAATCATCAGCTGCAGTTCGGGATGCAGGCGCTGTAGCGCCAGCAGATGCGGCAAAACGATCTGCCCCAGGCCGCTCGGTAGCTGGACATGGACGCGTCCCTGAATGCTATGGTCAACAGGATGCAGACGCCTCTCCGCTTCCCCCATTGCGTCCAGCACAAGCTGCATATCACGCCGGTAACGTTCACCCTGTTCGGTCAGCTTCATCGTACGCGTCGTACGGTGCAGCAGCACCACGCCAAGCTCATCCTCAAGCGCCGCGATCTGTTGACTGACGGCGGACTGCTTAATGCCGGTCTGACGGGCTGCCGCCGAAAACGAGCCCGCTTCAGCGACGCGTAGAAAGGTAGAAATGGCGGTGAGCTTATTATTCATTTAATGATTCTGCTTATAAGTGCCATCGGTTTCCGGGGATATCTCCAGAAAAAATAATATATCACACTGCATCTGTCACCCTTTCCGGAGAAACACCATGAATAAGATGCAGCAACACAACGTCGCCCTGGTCGCAGGCGCCAGCGGCATTGTCGGCAGACAGCTGGTCAGCACGCTCCTGCACCATCAGTGGGAGGTGATCGGCCTCAGTCGCCGCGAGGTAACCCATCCGGACGGCATTCCCGTGGTGAACGTCGATTTACTGGAAGCGCAGGACACCGCGCGGGCGCTGGACGCCCTGAATGGTGTCACCCACATTTTTTACAGCGCCTGGGCGAACGCGGCGAACTGGACGGACATGGTTGAGCCGAACGTCACCATGCTGCGTAATCTGGTCAGCACCCTCGAAAAAACGGCGCCTTTGCAGACGGTAAGCCTGATGCAGGGGTATAAAGTCTATGGTGCGCATCTGGGGCCGTTTAAAACCCCGGCGCGGGAAAGCGATCCCGGCGTACCGGGTGCCGAATTTAACGCCGCGCAGCTCGCGTGGCTCAGCCAGTTTCAGCGGGGGAAACGCTGGCACTGGAATGCCATCAGGCCGGGCGTGGTGGGGAGCGCGGTACCGGGTAATGCCATGAACCTTGCGCTGAGCATCGCCCTGTACGCCTCCCTGTGCAAGGCGCTGGGATTACCGCTGCGGTTTCCCGGTTCGGAACAGGCCTGGCACAGCATCGTTGACCATACCGACGCCGGGCTGCTGGCCGAGGCCACGGTGTGGGCCGCCGCGTCACCTGCGGCACAGAATCAGGCGTTCAACGTGAATAACGGCGATGTCTGGCGCTGGAGCGAGCTGTGGCCGCGCATTGCACGCTGGTTTGAACTGGACTCTGCGCCGCCGGTGAGGTTGTCATTTCATCAGCTGTTTAACGACTATCGCGGGGTATGGCGAGAGCTTGCCGAAGAGCGGCTGGTGGAAGCGGATATTCTGCAGCTGAGCGACGGGCGGTTTGCCGATTTTGTCTTTAGCTGGGATTACGACATGTTCGGTGACGGGAGCAAGCTGCGCAGGGCGGGCTTTACGCAAATGCAGGCCACCGATGAAATGTTTTTCAGCCTGTTCGCGCAGCTGAGAGCCGCGCGGATTATTCCCTGATGAGCCTGGGCGTCCTGGTGCAGGCCAGGACGCCGGGTGCTTACTCAACCGTTAACGCATTCACAACCTCGGCCACGCTTTTCACGCTGCGGATGTTCCCAATCCCCGTGCCGAGCGCGATATAGCCTTCATCGGTGTTATCTTCCAGCATGCCCAGGCGCAGGCCCCGTAATCCTCCCATCGCCTTGCCCAGCGCTTCGTTGCTTGCGCCTGCTTTATCCATCGACGCCAGTTTTTCCGCCAGCTTGCCGGGAAGAGAGCGGTAGTAATGGGGCACGGTGCGGAAAAGCAGCAAATCGAGGCCGTTGGCGGCAACAATTTTCTCTTTGACGCTCTGCGGCACGCGGCTTTCTTCCGTGCTGATAAACACTGAACCGGCAAACACGCCTTCCGCGCCCAATGCATGCGCCGCTCTGGCGGTGCGATTATCGGTAATGCCGCCCGCGGCCATCACCGGGATGTGCTTCACGGCATCGGCAATCAGCGGCACGATGGAAAAGGTGCCAAGCGCCGTTGCGGGTAACGTCCCGCCCTCATCAAAACCGGTAGCGACGATAATGTCAGCCCCCATTTCTTCTGCGAGGCGGGTGTTCTCCGGCGTTGGGTTGATGTCGCGGTAGATAATGGCGATACCCGCCTCTCTTAACTCGCTGAACAGCGCGGGAATAATGCTGCCTTCCCCATAGCCCGTATACACCACGGCCCTGACGCCTTCGTCTTTCACCACCTGAAGAATAGGCCCTGTCCAGACGTCATTAACGGCCGTGGGGATCAGGTTCACGCCAAAGGGTTTCTCGGTCAGTCGTTTGGTTTTACGAATTTCTTCGCGCATTTTTTCGGCGGTCTCTTCCGGCGTGGAGACCGCGGTGTCGGCGGTTAAACCGGCATTGGGCCCCAGCACGCCGAGTCCTCCGGCATTGCTGACCGCAGCAACTAAACGAGCATCGGTGAGCCAGGATAACGGCCCCTGAATAACAGGTTTTTCGATGCCCAGGATCTGGCAAATACGGTTATTTTTCATAGCGGACTCTCCCTCACGTTTGAATGGGGAAGAGTGTAGGGCGCAGGATTGTTAGGAAAAATAGCCAAAAAAATTCATCACTGTTATAAAATTAATAACAATCATTTTATCCTGCTCTCGACAAAAGCGTCCCTTATGCAAATAAACCTCTTTGAAGCTATTCGAATTTTTATTGAAATTGTCGAGTCAGGCAGTCTTACCCAGGCGGCGGAGAATCTGCAGGTCCATCGTCCGGCAGTTACCAAAGCGTTACAGCTTCTGGAGCAGCACAGCGGCACCCGGCTACTGCAGCGCACAACGCGTCGGATTAGCCTGACGCCGGATGGGGAAGCCTTTTATCGCCGGAGTACACCCCTGCTGGCGCAGGCGGACGAATTGCTGGAGTCGTTTGGTACGGACCGGGCAATACACGGCCAGCTGCGTGTGGATATGCCGGTCTCTTTTGCCACGCTGCGGGTGATACCCAATCTGCCTGATTTTTATCGTCAGCATCCTGAGATCGACATCATTCTGAGCAGCTCTGACCGCCGTCGGGATATGCTGCGGGATGGCCTGGACTGCGTGCTGCGGGTGGGAGAGCTGGAGGACGGTGAGTATATCGCGCGTAAAATCGGGAACATCACAATCACGACCTGTGCCAGCCCGGCCTGGCTGGCAAAACACGGTACGCCAGAAACGCCGGATGATTTACGCAAGCATCAGGCCATCAACTGGATTAATAACCGCAGCAGACAAATTCATCCGTGGACATTTACCACGCCAGAAGGCATCGCGGAAATTACCCTGCCCGGTAAGCTTGTCGTGGATAACTCCGAGGCCTACATCGCGGCAGGCCTTGCCGGGTTGGGGTTAATGCAGGGGATGAATCTCTTTCTCCAGCCTTACATAGACCGCGGTCTTCTGGTTGAAGTCCTGCCGGACTATCGTTCGCCGGACCGCAAGCTGTCACTGCTCTATCCACACCGCCATCTCTCCCGCAAGGTGCGGGTCTTTACCGAATGGCTGGAGAGTCTGGTGTGAAAGCAGCCAGCTCGTGACACAGCGCGCCAATCTGCTCCACGGCGTTCAGCAGGCGGGGCGTGGGTTCGTTTGCGCAGTTCAGCCGCAGAAAGTGCGTTAACTCCGCGGCAGGGGAAAACAGGGGGCCAGGGCTGACGCCAATGCCCAGCGCCAGCGCGCGACGGTGCACTTCCAGCGCGTTGACCCGCTGAGGCAATTCTACCCACAGCAGGAAACCGGCAGCGGGCACGTTAACGCGCGTACCGGGTGGAAAGCTCGCCTTGATCTGCGCCACGACGGCGTGAACGCCCTCTGCGATCCGGCGCTTCAGCCGCCGCAGATGGCGATCGTAGTCGCCGCTCGCCAGAACTTCGCTCGTCGCCGCTTCCAGCAGCGGGGCGCCAGCCCATTCTCCGGCCATGCGGGCCTGTAAGACCTGCGGGGAGTAGCGTCCGGCGGCGATCCAGCCGATTCGCCATCCGGGCGCAAGCGTTTTAGACAGGGAACTGCAGTAAATCACATTCCCGCTCTGGTCGAACGCCTTGCAGGCCGGAGGGCGTTGCCCCTCGCCGACCAGGTCACCGTAAACATCGTCTTCAATCAAGGGAATACCCGCCTCTTCCAGCAGGGCAACCAGCTCCTGCTTGCGCGCGACGGGCATGCTGGCACCCAAAGGATTTTGTACCGTGGGCGAGGCCAGAACGGCAGCAGGGCGGTGGTGGCGAATAGCGTCCGCCAGCGGTTCCAGCAGCAGGCCTTCCACAGGGTCGGTGGGGATCGCTAAAGCCTTCAGGCCTAAATCCTCCAGCAGCAGGAGCGTGCCAAAGTAGGCTGGCTGCTCAATCGCCACGACATCGCCCGGCTGGCACACGGCCCGAAGGGCCAGGCGCAGCGCCTGCGTCGCGCCTGCGGTAATAATGAGATCGTCCGCACCGAACCGGGCTCCCCACTGGGCAGAGCGCGCGGCAATCTTGCTTCGCAAATCCCGCCTTCCCGGAGGCAGGCTGTAGCTCTGTCCATGCGCGTCCAGACGACGGCCCGCAGAGAGCAACGCCCGCTGCAGCGCATCTCCCGGCAGCCATGCGGGATCGGGCAGGGCGGCGCCCAGCGGGATCAGCCGGGCTTCTGCACTGCTGAACAGCGACCGGGCCACGGCGGACATGGTGACGGGGACCGGGCCCGGCGAGGAACGCGCGGGCTCCGCGCGCGGAGGCTGGCTGGTCTGACGGATGTAATAGCCTGACCGCGGGCGCGCAACGATCAGCCCTTCAGCCTCCAGGCAGCGAAGGGCCTCCAGCGCCGTCGGAAGGCTAACGCGCTCGCGTTCGGCCAGTTTGCGCGCGGAGATCATCCTGTCACCGGCGCGCAGCGCGCCGGACGTAATGGTAAGACGCAGCATATCCGCAATACGGCGATAGTGAGGAGAGGACTGGGACGGGGCAGACATGGGTAACTGTTCAGGCTAATTTTCGATAAAACTGACTATACAGCCATTAATGCGCGCCATCTATAGTGTCCGGCATGTTCAGGACAAGGAGGCATTATGCACAGCGATAACTTCAACATTTCCACCTATTTCAACCGCATAAACTACACCGGACCGGCGGCTGCCGATACGGCCACCCTGCATGAGCTGATGCGCCATCAGCTCTTTTCAGTCCCCTTTGAGAATCTGGACGTGCAGGCGGGCAAAGTTGTCTCGCTGGCGCCGGACGATATTGCCGATAAGGTGTTAACGCAGGGGCGCGGCGGCTACTGCTATGAGGTAAACGGGCTTTTTGCCATGGCGCTGGAGGCGTTAGGGATCCCTTACCGCTTCGTGGCGGCGCGCCCGATGTTCTACCCCGCGCGGCGGCCGAAAACCCATATGGCGTTGATTGCCGAGGTGGAGAGCCGACAGTGGCTTTGCGACCTCGGTTTCGGCAGCTACGGCATTCGTGCGCCGATGGCGCTGGACACGCTTGATGTGGATATCACGCAGGATGTCGACACGTTCCGACTGAGCCGCAGCGCGGAGGGCGAATATCTGCTTGAGGCGAAGGTTGAGGGAGAGTGGGCCCGGCAGTACGGCTTTGATCTCACCCCTCAGGAATGGATTGATTTCGTCCCGGCCAACTACCTTAACTCCACGCACCCGGATGCCATCTTTGTGCAGAAGCGGGTGGTGGTGCAGCACAGCCCGGAAGGACGCCAGATTTTACTGGGCGACGTGCTGAAAACCATCACGGCGAACGGCACTGAAACGCGGCAGCTGGCGGAGGAGGAAATCCGCCATGTACTGAAAGAGCGTTTTGCGCTGACCGCCGCGTAATCTGCCGGGAAACGGTGGAGCCTCAGCGCAGCCCGTCTTCTGTGGCGTTGCGCTGAGCTCCCCACTGTAACAGCAGGCTAAACGACGCGGGTAACACGGTCAGCGTCACCAGCGTCGCGACCAGCAGCCCGCCGATAATGGCATAGGCCATTGGCCCCCAGAAGACCTGATGAGAGATCGGGATCATGCCCAGAATGGCGGCGCAGGCGGTCAGGCAGATGGGTCTGGCCCGGTGCTCCGCGGCCGCCATAATCGCGGCATCGTTTGCTATCCCCTGAGCAAGATTGCTGTCAACCTCGCTAATCAGTATCACCGCGTTGCGCACGATCATCCCCGCCAGGGCGATAACGCCCAGCAGCGCGACAAACCCCATCGGCGTGCCGCCGGGCAGCATAGCCAGCACGATCCCCGGCAAGCCAAACAGGGCCATCAGGAGGGCCAGCAGCATCCGGGAATATCGCCGCAGCTGAAGCATCAGCAGCAACAGCATGAGGACCAGCGTTACCGGAAGAACGGTAAAGACGGAGCTGTTCCCCTTGTCCGATTCGGCAACCGCACCGCCTTCTTCAATGCTGTAACCTGCGGGCAGGCTCGCGCGCAGCCTGTCGACCGCCGGACGAAGCGCCGCGGATACCGCTTCAGCCTTCAGCCCCGGGGCAAGGTCCGTTTGCACCGTGATAAAGGGCACGCGCTGGCGACGCCAGATGACCGGATCGTCCACGCCCCAGACCGGCGTCGCAACGGCGCTGAGCGGAATTTTTTTACCGTCATTCCCCTGAATCGTGAGCGAGGAGAGGGTGGCGGTGCTGTGACGTGCATCGTCCGTGGCCCGCAGCACCACGTCGACAAGGCGGTCGTTATCCCTGATAGAGGTAACAACGCTGCCGGACCAGACGGTATTCAGCGTGCGGGCGAGGCTTTCTGACGATATTCCCGCCGCCCTGGCCGCCGTCTGATTCACCTTTAAGGTGATGACCCTCTCCGGCTCTCCGGCCGTCTGGTTAACGTCGCGTGAGAACGGGGACTGCCCAATCGCGTCCGTGAGACGGTTCGCAAACGCCCGAACCTGCAGATAGTCAGGCCCACTCACCCGGTATTTGATGGGCCAGCCGACGGGCGGCCCCAGCTCAAGGGGCGACACGCGCGTGATGATGTCGCTAAACTGCGTCGCCAGGATCCTGTTGAGCTGCGCATGCAGACGATCCCGCGCCTCAAGATCCTTAGCCACCACGACCATCTGGGCGATATTTTCATTTTCCAGCAGCACGTCCATCGGCAGGTAAAAACGGATGGCGCCCGACCCGACGTACGTCGAATAGCGATCGATGTTGCCGTTGCCGGCCAGCGCCTTTTCCAGCTTTTCCACCTCTCTTAGCGTTTCCGGCTGCGACGCGTTGGCCGGAAGCGTCAGGCTGACCAGCAGCTCAGGCCTGTCCGAAGCGGGGAAAAACTCGCCCTGCATAAACGTCGTGCCGTACGCGGACAGCCCCAGCGCGGAAAGCGCAATCAGCACGGTAGCGACTCGGTGACGCAGTGCCAGGCGTAAAAGCCGTCCGTACCCGCGCGCGATCCTGCCGGGGCCTGCCGCGTGAGGTCTGACTTTTTCCGGCAGCAGCCACGTGCCCGTCAGCGGCGAAAACAGGATCGCGACAGCCCAGGAACAGAGCAGGGCAATCAGCACCACCGCAAACAGGGAAAAGCAGTATTCACCGGCGCTGGAGGCCGCAAAACCAACGGGAATAAAGCCGGCAATCATTACCAGAGTACCGGTGAGCATCGGGAAGGCCGTCGTTTTAAATGCATGGGTGGCCGCGAGCCGACGGGAATCCCCCGCTTCCAGCCGGGAGACCATCGTTTCGACGGCGATCATGGCGTCATCCACCAGCAGGCCCAGGGCAATGATCAGCGCCCCGAGCGAGATACGCTGAAGGCCGATGCCGGCGAGCATCATGCCGGCAAACGTCATGGCGAGCACCAGCGGGATGGCCGTCGCCACCACCAGTCCGGCCCGTAACCCCAGTGAGACAAATGAAACCGCCAGCACGATAATAACGGCTTCGATAAGCACCCGGATAAACCCGCTTACCGCGTCACTGACCACCGCTGACTGATCGGCGACTTTCACCATCTCGATACCGTGCGGCAGCCCGGCGCTGAGGGCCGCCATTCTGGCATTCAGCGCAGCACCGAAACGCAGCATGTTGCCCGTTGGCGCCATCGACACCGCCAGCCCGATAGCCGGTCTACCGTTCACCCGGTAGGCCGGGGTCGGTGGCTCGGCGATTTCCCGGGTGACGGTGGCAATGTCGGTCAGCGGAATATAGCGATTGTTCACGTGCAGCGTGACGGCGCGTAAGCTCTCTTCGGTCGTGAGCGCCCCGCTAACCTTTATCGCCATGTTCTCTTTTTCGGTACGCATCGTTCCTGCCGGGACAACCGCGTTTTGCGCCCGGAGGGCGTCGGCGACCGCCTGAATATCGAGCCCCATTCCGGCCAGGCGTGCGGGAGAAAAGGCGAGGACCCACTGCTCCTGCTGTTCGCCCAGCAGGGTGGTTTTGCCCATATCCGGCAGGGACATGAGCTCGCGCCGTATTGTCTCTACGCGATCCCGCACCTCCCGCAGGGTGAAGCCCTCGGGAATAAAGGCATAAATTGTGCCAAACGTGTCGTCAAACTCGTCGTCCACGGCAAGACCCTGCACCCCTTCAGGCAGGGACGGCGCGATGTCCTGCATTTTTTTGCGAACCTGATACCAGATGTCCGGCACGCTCTGCGGGGGCGTATCGTCACGGAGGTTGACGTGGATAACGGTGCGTCCGGCCCGGGTTTCACTTTCGAGATAGTCCAGCCAGGGCGTTTCCTGCAGCTTTTTTTCAAGCGTATCGGTCAGCAGGCGGGTGGTATCCGCCACGGTTGCTCCCGGCCACTGCGCGGAGACGACGGCCGTTTTAATGGTAAAAGCCGGATCTTCGTTACGCGGCAGCTTCTCATAGCAGAACACGCCCATCGCAATCACCAGCAGCATGAAAAAGCTGACCATCTGCTGGTTCTTCAGCGCCCAGGCGGAGAGGTTAAATTTGGCTTCCGGTCCTGTGTTCATGGCTGAACCTCTCCGGCAACCACCGGCTCGCCGGACCGCAATGTGCTCACGCCCGCGGTAATCACCCGGTCGCCCGGCTCAAGGCCGGAGGCAATAATGACGGAGGTGGCCGTATAGCCGACGGGCACCACCGCGCGCAGCTGCGCCCGCGACTGCGGGGTAATCACAAAAACGGCGGGTTTGTCGCCGACGCGGGTCAGCGCCGAGGCGGGAAGGGTGTATCCGCGCGGGGCAGACGATGGCAACGTGACGGTCACGCTGGCGCCCAGCGCCATGGCCGCGGGCGGGTTTTGCAGGGTGGCCCTGACGCGCCAGGTGCGGGTCTGAGGATCGGCCTGCGGGGTGATATCCCGCAGCGCGGCAGACGCCCGTACCGACGGATCGCTCAGCAGGGAAACCCGCAAAAACGCCTTATCCAGAGGCGGGATCGCATCGGGAGTGGCAATATCAAACGCCACGTCGCGGGCTTCACCGGTTGCCAGCGTCAGCACGGACTGACCGTCGCTGACAACCTGTCCCGCAGAGGCGTTCACGGCCGTGATAACGCCCGCCTGCGGCGCGATCAGGCGCGTCCAGCCGAGGCTTTCGCGGGCATTTCGCCACGCGGCCTCGCTGCTTTTTAAGCGCGCGCGGGCGACAAGCCAGTCCGCACGGGCGCTGTCGAGCTGCGTGCGGGCTATCGCACCCGTTGGCATGAGCTTTTGCATTCGGCTGATGTTAAGCGCGGCGACCTGCGCCGAGGCTTTGGCGCCTTCATAGTCGGCCGCCGCGCCCTCGAGCTGGTTTTGCCCGGTCGCGTTGTCAAGCGTGGCCAGCAGCTGTCCGGCAGTGACCCGGTCGCCAATATCAACGCTGCGCGTCAGTATCCGGCCCCCGGTCCGAAAGCTCAGGGTCGTTTCATCGTGGGCATGGATCTCACCGGTTCTTTCCAGCGCGGGAAGGGTCTGGGCGGCCCCGACGACGATGTAGCGTACCGCTCGCGCCGGGTCGGGCTTATTTTCGTGTTTATCGCCGCAGCCGGTCAGCGGAAAAATCGCCAGCGCAAGCAGGGCCAGGGGAAGAAAATGCAGCCAGGAAAGGGTGCGCGCCACGCCGTACATATGATGCAGGCAGTGGCGGAGGGAGAGAAAAAATTCGTCTGACATAACGCCGCTCCATAAAGGGAATGGCGTTATTAAATGCGCGCTACGTCGAGAAAGATTCGACGTTCTGTCAAGGCTTTATCAAGAGTGGAGATTTTCATTACCGGACGGGTGCCAGGGCAATAAAATGCGCACGGCGAGGCCGCCGGTTTCCGGCAATGACGCGCTAATCTCACCCCCATGAGCCTCACAAATCGCCCGGGCGATGGACAAACCGAGGCCGCTGCCGCCGGAATGCCGCGCGCGGGACTGCTCCTCGCGGCTAAAGCGTTTAAACATTTCCGGTAAGAACTGGGGCGACACGCCCGGCCCGTCATCGGTAAATTCGAGGGTGTAATGACCGCTGGCGTAATGCAGCGCCACCTCGAGGTGGCCGCCCTCGCGCCCGTAACGTAGCGCATTTTCCATGAGGATGGTAACGACCTGTCCAAGACGGAACGCATCGCCTCTGAAGGGGCTGGTGCGCGGGTTGCGAAGCGTTATCCGAAAATGATGCGCGTCAGTCTCGGGCATGATCCAGGTAGCCCGCTCCTGAATCAGCTCATCCAGACAAAACGGCTGGTCCTCCAGCACGAGGTTACCCGCGTCGGCCAACGAGAGAAGGTGAAGCTCATCGGTGAGGCGGTTGAGGTGCTGGAGCTGTTTCATCACCATGCCCAGCTGCGCCGGGCTGGCATCAAACACGCCGTCTAACATACCCTGCAGACGCCCGATGGCGGCCGTCAGGGGCGAGCGCAGCTCGTGCGCCATCGCGACGTGCGAGGCGCGGAGCTCTTTTTCATAGCGGGCGAGCTGTCCCGTCATGGAGTTAAAGTCTGTCGCAAAGCTGACCATTTCAGCCGGCGCATCCTCGATCAGTTCCGCCTGACGGCCAAACTGCCCGTCGGCGACATCCTTTGCCGCATCGCGAAGGCGGCTGAACTGCAGCGCCAGCGGCCGGGCGTGTTTGAGCCCCATCACCACAATAAACGGGATCATCACCAGCACCAGAAGGGCCACCGTGGCCCAGTCGGCTGAGGCGATAGACGGCGTGGAATAGCTCAGGCCCCACCAGGTATCCACAATCGAGTGGAAGCGGGCCGGATTGGCCTGCGGGTTCTGGCTGAGCGCCAGAAACTCCTGGCGGACCGCCGCTGGCATTTTGCCCATTATCCAGTAGTTCTGCACCGCATAGCGCAGCCACATGCAGGTGGCAATGACGATCACGCTGCCGATAGCCAGCGCTAAGATGCGCGCGCAAATCCAGCGCCACAGAGAGGAGTGCTGATTTTTAATCATGGCTGTCTGAACCTGTAACCCACGCCGCGAACGTTGATCAGCACGCCGGAGATCCCCGCCGCTTCGAGTTTTTTACGCAGGTTATAAATATGGGTGTCCACCACGCGCTCCAGCGCCTCGCTTTCCGGCAAACAGTGCTCCAGTAAATACTGGCGGGAGAACGGGTGCGCCGGAGAACGCAGCAGCGTTGCCAGAAGCGAGAATTCCGTTGGCGTAAGATCGAGCATCACGGGCGCGTCGCCGCCGTTATCCACGCTCGCCACAATGGCGGCCACGTCCACCTCCAGCGTTTGCCAGCGAAGGATCGCCTCGTCCGTCTCTTTTTTACTGCTGCGCCGCAGCACCGCCTGCACCCGAGCCACCACTTCGCCCGGATGATAAGGCTTCACAACGTAATCATCGGCACCGTACCGCAGGGCACCAATGCGGTCGGGGGTATCCCCCATGGCCGTGACCATGATCACCGGCACATCGCTTTTACGACGCAGGCCAGCCAGCACTTCGGTGCCGTTAAGCCCCGGCAGCATCACGTCCAGCAGGATGAGGTCGGGCTTCCACCGCTGCGCCATATCCAGCCCGGAATGACCGTCTCCGGTAATGGTCACGTCGTAATTTTCCCGCCGTAAATAGGCCTCGAGCACGCCAGCCGCATCGGCGTCATCTTCAATAATCAGCACTCTTCTGGACAACATCCGTTCACCTTGACCATTTCTTAACACTATCCCGACGATTCATTGATTCAGCCAAATCATACTGCGCCAACGTTGTGTGGCCGCCCCCGTATCAGGAGGCGCCAGCGTCCGTATGGAGAGCAGTATGATAGCGATAAAAAAAGTCCTGTATATGTCCGTCCCGCTTCTGATGGCCGTGAGTTCCGGCGCGCAGGCGGATGATGGCACCGCGTCCGATTCCCTCACCGTGGGGCTTGGGGGGCAGTATGCCCCGCGTTACTCAGGCTCAGACAAGCAGGTGTGGCAGGTGGTTCCGGTGCTGCAGGGACGCAAAGGCGCTTTCTTTATTGATGCGCAAAAAGGGGTGGGATATGACCTGCAAAACGACAGCGGCTGGTATTTCGAACACACGCTGGGCTACGACTTCGGAAGGGCTGATAAAAATTCTGTCTGGCGTGAAGGCGCAAACAATCTGAAAGGGATGGGAGACATTGACGCCACCCTGAATACCGGCCTTGCCGTCGGCTGGCAGGCCGCGCCATGGCTGAGTATGGAAGGCAAAGCGACGCTGCCGTTAACGGACAGCCAGGGTGCAAGCTATCAGGCCTCCGTGACGCTGATCCCCGTGCAAAATAACCAGGATACGGTTGCCTTTCAGTCTGCGGCCCTGTTTGGCGACAGCCGTTATCTGAATACCTGGTATGGGGTCAGCGAGCAGCAGAGCCGCCGCACCGGATATCGCCACTATGCTGCGCCGGGGGGATTCTATGGCGTCGACACCAGCCTGACCTGGAGCCATCAGTTCGATGCCCACTGGGGGACGGTGCTGAGTGCGGACTATACCTGGCTGGGCGAGCGTGCGAATAACAGCCCGATCGTAATGCGGCGTAATGAAGGGTCTGCAACCGCCGCTATCACCTGGACATTTTAACCAGGGAGAGGGTCAGGCAAGGAGTCCCTTAAGAAGCATCCAGAAAAGTGAGAGCACGCAGAGGAGTTGTACCGTTCGCAATGACCACAGCTGAAAACGCCATTGATATCGCTCCCGGGCATCGGCTTCTGCAATCGGGCCAGCGGCATCAGCAGCATTTTTCCCTGGGCGGCGCAGAAAATCATGGCATAGCCAGACCAGAAGTATGAGGCAAAGTATTCTCGTGAAAAGTAAACCGTAGGCGGTGTAAAACATATCCCAGTAGCAGCGGAGGGTGTCCATGGCCTTTATCCTTTCCTGAGCCGCCCATACGGCAGGTATGGGCGGTGAACGATTACTTCTTCTTATCCATCATCGCTTTTAAATCGGCAAACGGGTTAAACGTGGCGACGCCTACGTCTTTTTGCGCGTCTTCCCCGGCCACCACGGTGGTGCCGTACTGATCCGCTTCGGTGTATTTTGAATGCTCGTGGTCGTGGCAAAACAGGCACAACAGCTCCCAGTTGCTGCCATCTTCCGGGTTGTTGGTATGGTCGTGATCGATATGGTGAACCGTCAATTCACGCAGATTGGAATAGACGAACTCCCGCGAGCAGCGTCCGCAGACCCAGGGATAGATTTTTAATGCTTTTTCGCGATAGCCGCTTTCCAGCCGCGCGTAGTTTTTGGGGATCAAAGCCATTGCCGGTTTTACCTGCCATGAAAAAAGTGGGGGATATTATATCCCATTATGAGGCGGAATGACGAACCACGCTATTCTGTCAATTTATTTGATGCTTTCCGTTAAATAATCGCCATTTATTCTCACCCGGTAATGCGTAAAGTAGGTGCAACGCAAAGCATTCTCAGGACACATCGTTATGAAAAAGATCGGGTTTTTATCCTTTGGTCACTGGACGCCTTCTCCGCAGTCCGGCACGCGCTCGGCGGCAGACACGCTGCTGCAGTCCATCGATTTAGCCGTGGCGGCTGAAGAGCTGGGGGCAGACGGCGCGTATTTCCGCGTGCACCACTTTGCCCGACAGCTTAGCTCGCCGTTCCCTCTGCTGGCGGCAATAGGCGCAAAAACGAAAACCATCGAAATCGGGACCGGCGTGATTGACATGCGCTATGAAAATCCGATGTACATGGCCGAGGATGCGGGCGCGGCGGATCTCATTTCCGGCGGTCGTCTGCAGCTTGGCATCAGCCGCGGCTCGCCGGAGCAGGTCATTGATGGCTGGCGCCATTTCGGCTATGTCCCGCAGGAAGGGGAAGACGAATCGGACATGGCGCGCCGTCATACCGAGGTGCTGCTTGAGGTGCTGCGCGGTGAAGGGTTTGCAAAACCCAATCCACAGCCTATGTTCCCGAATCCGCCGGGGCTGCTGCGCCTGGAGCCGTATTCTGAAGGGCTGCGCGAGCGTATCTGGTGGGGCGCCGGTTCAAATGCGACGGCCGTATGGGCCGCAAAGCTGGGAATGAACCTGCAAAGCTCAACCCTGAAGGACGATGAAACCGGCGAGCCGTTCCATATTCAGCAGGCAAAACAGATCCGCGCGTACCGTCAGGCCTGGAAAGAGGCAGGGCATACTCGCCAGCCGCGGGTGTCGGTCAGCCGCAGTATTTTTGCGCTGATGGACGACCGCGACCGGATGTATTTCGGTGCCAGCCGCAACGACAGCGATAGCGTGGGCTACCTTGATGAGAAAACGCGCGCCATCTTCGGACGCAGCTATGCGGCGGAGCCGGACAAGCTGATCGAACAGCTGAAAAAGGACGACGCGATTGCCGAAGCCGATACGTTATTACTGACCGTGCCGAACCAGCTCGGTGTGGATTACAATGCGCACGTGATTGAGTCTATTCTCAAACACGTCGCACCGGCAATGGGCTGGCGCGAGTAGTCGTTCCGCTATCAGCCATGAGATCGTAATGGAAAATCTGGCCCTCTGGTATCGCCGTTTTGGTGAGCCAGAAACCGTTCTGCAACCTGAAACCGCGCCGCTGGGGGCGCTTGCGCCGGGTCATCTCCGCGTGCGAATGCTGTTTTCCCCGGTGAACGCGTCCGATCTCATTCCCATTACCGGCGCCTACCGCCACAGAACCCCGCTACCGGCGGTCGCGGGGTATGAAGGTGTCGGCATTGTCACCGACGCGCCCGCGTCGTTTGCGCATCTGCTGGGTAAACGCGTCCTGCCGCTGCGCGGTCAAGGCACCTGGCAGCGCTATGTTGATTGCCCGGCAGAGTACGCCATCTCCGTTCCGGACGCTGTTGACGCACGTCTGGCCGCGCGGGCCTATATCAACCCGCTGGCGGCGCAAATGATGCTTACCCGCTATCCGCCTGACGGAAAGCGGGTGCTGCTGACGGCTGCCGGGTCGGATTGCGCCATTCTGCTGGGGCAGTGGGCGCGTAAGGCGGGGGCGGAAGCTGTGTACGGAATTCACCGTTCCGCCGTTCACGCTGAACGGCTGGAGGCGATGGGGATCATTCCCGTCGCGCAGCATGACGCCCAGCGGATTGGCACCGTCGCCGCGCGTACCGACGTCGTCTACGATGCTACCGGCGGGCCGCTTGCGGAAGCGATCCTCAGCGCGATGCCCGAGCAGGGCATGTTTGTCTGCTACGGGCTGCTCTCCGGGCAAACGTTCAGACAGCAACGGCCAGCGCCGCGCGTGGCGTGGTTCCATATCCGAAACGGTCTGGATGCGCTCAGCGCTGAGGCGTGGCGCGCGGAGTTTGACCGCATCTGGCTTAATTTGCCCGCCAGCGGGTACAGCGACGTCACGGTGTATCCGCTGGCGGAATGGCGGAGGGCGATCGGTACGTATCGCGAAGGGGGAAGGACCCGCAAGCCCCTCCTGTCGATGGCGGACTGACCGCTATTTATGGCTCATATCGCTCAGCAGCACGGCGATGGTTTGTCCGCCCGCCGTCTGTTCCAGACCAATCTTGACGATAATGGTCAGCGGGACGGAGAGCAGCATCCCAACGGGTCCGAGCAGCCAGCCCCAGAAAATCAGGGACAAAAAGACCACCAGCGTGGAGAGTCCCAGCCCTCGTCCCATCATGCGTGGCTCAAGAATGTTACCGAACACCAGATTAATGACCAGATAGCCGGCCAGCAGGATCAGCGCGTCATAAAGCCCGCTGAAAACCAGCACCTGAAGGATAGGGGGGATCGCCGCCAGCACGGAGCCGATGTTGGGAATATAGTTAAGCGCAAACGCCAGTAACCCCCAGACAAAGGCAAAGCGAACGTCCAGCGCCAGAAGCATCGCCCAGACGACGCCGCCCGTGACCAGGCTAATCGCCGTTTTCAGCACCAGATAGCGGGAGACGCTGTCCAGCGCGCGCTGAATCGCCCCCATGCCTTCAGCCGGACGGACCATCATCTGCTGCAGCTTTGCCGGCAGCTGCGGCACTTCCAGCAGCATGAACACCACCGTTAAAAACAGCAGGAAAATGGAGGTCATGGCATTGGAAAGCTGCGCCAGCAGGCTGGTGACGATCGTCATGGCCGCGTTGGGGTCGATATATTTCAGGAGCTCCTCAACCGAGACTTCGATACCCGCGCGCTGCAGCCAGGGTTCCAGCTGGAGCAGCGGTATCGCCAGCGAAGAGCGGTACTTGGGCAGCGTTCGCGCCAGCTCATTGAGCGAGGTCCCCAGATACGCCACCAGCAAGACCATCGCCACAATGATGATGCTGATAAGCAGCGTGATTGCCAGCACGCGCGGGATGCGTAGCCGCGTCATGCGCTGTACCAGCGGGTTAAGGATCACCGCAACAAACAGGGCCAGAATAAAGGGCACAATAATGTCGGCGGCAAAACGAACGCCTGTCAGTATGATCACCAGCATGCCCAGCATGATGACAATTTTTAACCCGTTCAGGGTAATAATGGGTTTAGCCATGGTGACTCCGAAATTTTCTTTATATTTATAATAAAGGTGAAAGGCATTGCAATAAACTAACCAAAATCAAACGGGATGGGTAAAGAATTGCAAAGACTTTGAGTAAAATCCTGGCTTATGGTACAAATTTGGTGTGTTTAACTACCGAGGACAATTTTCATCCGCAAAGACGAGAAGCAACAACGCGGATAATTGTAATTTGATGGACAATATGTTCAGGACGTACTCTTCAAACAATACCGCTGTATACTCCACTTCTTTCTGCCTGCTTTCTGGTGAGCAACACTGGCGCACCGCACTATAGTCATTTCTTCTGCCTGAGCTGGCGCAACGCGCTTAGCTGTCTGATTTCAATTCGTATTTTTTGGGTTTGCTGCACGCAGCGGGCCACGATGGATTATATTCTCAAGCAGGAGAAAAACATGTTTTACTGGATCCTATTAGCGCTGGCTATCATCGCTGAAATTACCGGCACGCTGTCTATGAAATGGGCAAGCGTCAGCGATGGCAACACCGGTTTTATTTTGATGCTGGTGATGATTTCGCTTTCCTATATTTTCCTCTCGTTTGCGGTGAAAAAAATTGCGCTGGGCGTCGCGTATGCACTGTGGGAAGGGATCGGTATTTTGTTGATTACGCTGTTCAGCGTGCTGATATTTGACGAAACATTAACAACAATGAAGGTCGCCGGATTAACGACGCTGGTCGCGGGTATTGTGCTGATTAAATCGGGTACCCGTAAACCTGGCAAACAGCAGAAGGAGCAGAACCATGCAACAGTTTGAGTGGGTTCATGCGGCCTGGCTGGGGCTCGCCATCGTGCTGGAAATCCTGGCGAACGTTCTGCTGAAATTCTCGGATGGTTTTCGCCGTAAACTGTACGGCCTGATGTCGATTGCCGCGGTTCTCGGGGCGTTCAGCGCCCTGTCCCAGGCGGTAAAAGGGATCGATTTGTCGGTGGCCTATGCGCTGTGGGGCGGTTTTGGTATCGCCGCCACGCTGGCCGCAGGCTGGGTACTCTTCGGCCAGCGCTTAAACAACAAGGGCTGGATGGGACTCATCTTGCTGCTTGCCGGCATGATCATGATAAAACTCGCCTGATAACGTTGCGATCCTTAGTTTCAGGCCTCCGCGCTGGCTTACTGTGTAGCCAGCGCTTCCAGCTGGTCGCGGAAACCGGTAACGGACAAGGCGCGGTTGTCGGCGCGCCACCGGTCTTTTGCCGCCGGGGCAGAGCTTTGGACACCAATCAACTGCCAGCCCTTGTCGGTTTTCAGCATCAGCGGTGAACCACTGTCACCCGGCAACGTATCGCACTGATGCGAAAGTACGCTGGTCTGCGCCCAGCCCGTCACAATACAGTCGGTGTGCGTATAAAGCGTATCCAGATGATCGACAGGATAGCCTGACTGCGTCACCTTTCGGTCGGCGGCTTTCAGCGCTGCGGTGAGGGCGGCCTTGTCGCCGTCAAATAACGGCAGCGGCGTAATGCCAGAAGGCGGGTAGCGTAAAATGATCAGGCCAAAATCCCACGAGGCGGCTGCCGGTGGCACTATCCAGCCGTCGCCATCCGGCTTCAGGCGTTTGCCGAGAGACGGATCAACCCGCCCCTCAATGCCGTGGATTTCATAGCGCCAGGTCCCTTTTTGCGACACAAACCGCAAGGCAACCGCTTTATCCGGCTTGCCGTTTGGCGGCGTTAACAGGCAGTGGCCTGCCGTCAGGGCAAGCTGTGGGGTGATCAGCGTCGCAGTACATAAGTTACCGCTGGCGGTTTCCAGTTGGCCTATAGCATCCCAGGGCGCCTGGGTGGGATCGGCGACGCGCGTACGATCGTCATGACCGAAAAAAAGCGTCTTTAGCTCTTTCGCGCTAATGGTGTCATCACCGCCATCATCCGCATGTGAGAATCCAGAAAAAAGACCAAACGTTCCCAGTAACAACACAACAGATTTACGCATATCACACTCTGGTGGGGGTAATTATGATTATTAAAAGTGAACCCTATGAAAATACTATAGACGGGACAGCGCTAAAGTGGGAGTAAAATCAGCGTGCTACAATCAGGAAAGATAAAAATGGCTGGCGATGAGCGCGCATAAAATAAGCAGGATCAGAATCAGCTCAAACCGATAGCGTCGCAGCATACGCCCTCCGGAAATAAAAAAACGGCGCGGAACCTGTTCCGGTTCAGCGCCGGTTTACCAACGTGCCCCGAAGGGCACGGTTAAGCTTGTACTCTTACGCAGCTGGCTGTGCAGCTGGTTTAGCAGCTTCGTGTTTTACTGCTTTTTTGTGATGCTTTTTAGCAGCCTGAGCTTTCTGTTCTACAGCTGGTTTGGTTGCTTTTTTGTGGTGCTTTTTAGCAGCCTGCGCTTTCTGTTCTACAGCTGGTTTGGTTGCTTTTTTGTGATGCTTTTTAGCAGCCTGCGCTTTCTGCTCTACAGCTGGTTTAGCGGCTTTTTTGTGGTGCTTTTTGGCAGCCTGAGCTTTCTGCTCGGTTGGTGCTGCGGTTGCTGGTGCAGCGGCTTCTTTTTTCGCTGCAGCTTTGTGATGTTTCTTATGGTGAACCGCTTTTGCTGGCGCAGCGGTGGTGGTTGCAGCAGGCGCGGCAGCCGGTGCAGCAGTTGCGGTAGTGTCAGCAGCAAATGCAGCAGAAGACAGACCCATAGCAGCGGCAACAACCAGAGCTAATACTTTATTCATTCTCATACCCTCGAATTTGGTTTTTCATTTAACCCCACTGCGGGGCCGTTGAAATAACTATATCCCTGTAAATTCGAGGTTTCCGTGAGTGATTGGTATCGGCGTGTAACGGAATGTACAGCGGGGAGAAAAGTGTACGAACAGGCCAAACGCCGCTGCTCGTACGGGCCTCTGTTATTTGTTCAGTGTGGCCAGAATAGCCGCCGGAGACTGACTGCCTATAATCGACCGTGATTCAGGCTCGATCACCACCATTACCGGGGTGATGCTAATGCCCAAACGTTCTGCCAGGGCAGATTGCCGCGCGATCAGATCGGAGCAGGCTGTGGTGGTGTCGTTATCCGGTAAAAATCCCGCCATCGCTTGTTGCAGGCTTTTGACCTTATCGGTTGAACACCAGACGCGTCCCATATCTTCAATTACCGAGTCGCGAATGGCGTTGGGCGCAACGGTCAGAAACGACATCGTCAAACCGGCATCCGTATATTGCTTAACGTTTTTCACTACGTTGCTGCAGTAAATGCACTGATTATCAATAAACACCAGCAGCTTATATTTTTCAGCAGGAGCCTGAAACGTGATGGGCTGGAGGTCTGCAAGAGAGCGGGTAATATCGTTGAACGCGTCTTGCGGGGTATTATCCGTGGCTGCGAAAGTACTTAAACTGGTCGCACACAGAATGGCTAACATCGTTTTCATTATGCCTTTCATCATTCATCCCTTTATTTTTTTAATCCTGACCTGATGGCAGTCTAATTGTGTCGGAAGGACACGCATTCATACACCCGACGCAATCATGACAACATGTGCTAAATCATATTCTTATTGAAAAGGGTGAGAAGAGTGCCGGAGCAGGCTCCGGCAGAGGGATTAAAGATAACGGGAGGTCAGATGTTCGCGGAAGTAACGGATATTCAGATCTTCGCCCGTCGCCTGGGTGATTAATTGCGACGTGCTGAAGCGGCTGCCGTGCTGCCAGATGTTCTGACGCAGCCACTCAAAGAGTGCGGAAAAATCACCTTCGGCGATGGAGGTCTGCAGACCCGGCAGTGCGGTTCTGGCGGCATGGAACAGCTGCGCGGCGTACATGGCGCCAAGCGTGTATGACGGGAAGTAACCAAAACCGCCGTCGGTCCAGTGGATATCCTGCATACAGCCGTTGCGGTAGTTGTCTTTGGTGGATAATCCGAGCCAGGCCTGCATTTTCTCATCCCACAGGGCGGGAATATCGTCCACCTCTATCTCGCCGTTGATCAGCGCGCGCTCAATCTCATAGCGCAGCACCACGTGTGCCGGGTAGCTCACTTCGTCCGCATCGACGCGGATATAGCCAGGCTTCACGCGCTGGTTCCAGGCAATAAAGTTCTCTTCGCTAAACGCCGCCTGGCTGCCAAAGCGGGCGTGTACCGCGGGGAGGAGATGCCTGAGGAAAGCTTCACTGCGCCCCAGCTGCATTTCAAAGAACAGACTCTGTGACTCATGGATTGCGGTTGAGCGCGCCAGGGCAATCGGCTGTCCTGCCCACGCGCGCGGCAGGTTTTGTTCGTAGCGGGCGTGTCCGGTTTCGTGGATCACGCCAAACAGCGCGCTGAGCAGCTCATCTTCGTCATAGCGCGTGGTGATGCGCACGTCCTCAGGGACGCCGCCGCAGAACGGGTGCGCGCTCACGTCCAGGCGGCCGCCGTTAAAATCGAAGCCAAGCATCTTCATGGCTTCCAGGCCCAGTTCACGCTGGGTTGCCGTCGGGAAAGGGCCCTGCGGGGGAATAAACGACCGTTGAGCCTGTTTTTCGACCACGTTTGCCAGCAGGTCCGGTAGCCAGGACTTCATATCGCCGAACAGAACGTCCAGACGCGCGCTGGTCATGTCGGGCTCAAAAATATCCAGCAGCGCGTCGTACGGCGTACAGCCTTTGGCTTCAGCCCGCAGGCGAGCCTCTTCGCGGCTGAGTTTGACCACCTCTTTCAGGTTGGCGGAAAAACCCTGCCAGTCGTTGGCGGGGCGCTGCGTGCGCCAGGCGTGTTCACACTTGCTGCCTGCCAGGGATTTGGCTTCCACCAGCGATTCCGGCAGCAGGGTCGCCTGCTGATAGTGGCGCGTCATTTCGCGCAGATTGGCCTGTTCGACGTCATTCAGATCTTCATCTGCCGCCGCCGCTAACAGGTCGCCGACTTTTTTATCTGTCAGAATCTGGTGTTGCAGGACGCTCATCTCCGCCAGCGCCTCGCCGCGCGCGGCGCTGCCGCCTGGCGGCATCATGGTGAACATGTCCCAGCTGGCGATGGAGGAGAGGTGCGAGAAGCGGGAGAGACGCTGGAAGGTTTTGACAAGTGACTGATAGGCTGATGTTTTTTGCAATTCTTATTTCCTCTTGCCAGGGATGTGTTTCAGGGAGCATACAATGAAACAGACCAAATTCCCCAACATTTCCCACACGGAGGAAATCTATACCGATCTCCTCCGTTGAAACCGTCGCCGGCATTCCGGCAGACGGTTTTCGGTGGGCACTTAGTCCTTATCACGCATAACCTGTTGCAGGATCGCCAGCGCCTGGTTGAACTGGGCATCCGGAATGGTCAGCGGGTAAAGGAAGCGGATCACGTTTCCGTACTGGCCGCAGATCAGCAGCAGCAGGCCCTGGGCGAGCGCCTTTTGCTGGATCGCCTGCGCGATGGCGGCCGAAGGTTCACGGCTCTCGGGATCAAAAAACTCCGCCGCAATCATCGAACCTCTTCCCCTTATCGCCACGAGCGCAGGAAAGCTGCCCTGAATCTCCTCCAGCGTGGCTGTCAGTCGATCGCCCAGATGACGGGCGCGCGCGCACAGTGATTCGCTGTCGATAATATTCAGCACCGCGTGCGCGGCGGCCACCGCAAGCGGGTTGCCTGCATAGGTTCCCCCCAGACCGCCGGGCGCCGGCGCGTCCATGATCCCGGCGCGGCCCACCACGCCGGACAGCGGCATTCCGCCTGCCAGGCTTTTAGCCATCGTCATCAGGTCGGGCTTGTCCGCGTAGTGTTCCATGGCAAACAGTTTACCCGTACGGGCGAAGCCGCTCTGCACTTCGTCGGCAATCATCACGATCCCGTGCTCATCGCAGATACGGCGGATAGCGGCCACCAGCTCTGCCGGGGCAACGTTGAATCCGCCTTCACCCTGAATGGGTTCAAAAATAATCGCCGCCACCTGTTTCGCCTCAATATCCGCTTTGAACAGGCGCTCAATCGCCGTGATGGCATCCTGCGTCGTAATGCCGTGCAGCTCGGAGGGATACGGCACGTGATAAACCGACCCCGGGAAGGGGCCAAATCCCAGCTTATAGGGCGCGACCTTGCCGGTTAACGCCATGGTCATATAGGTTCGGCCGTGAAAGCCTCCCCCGAAGGCAATCACACCTGGTCTGCCGGTGTGGGCCCGGGCGATTTTAATCGCATTTTCTACCGCTTCCGCGCCCGTTGTGAAGAACGCCGTCTTGGCCGGGCTCTGCACCGGGGCCAGCTCGTTAAGTTTTTCGGCTAATGAAACGTAGCTTTCGTACGGCACAATCTGATAGGCCGTATGGGTGAACTGGTGAAGCTGTTTTTCCACTGCGGCCACCAGTTCAGGGTGACGATGGCCGGTATTCAGTACCGCGATCCCGGCGGCGAAATCAATATAGTCGTTGCCTTCCACGTCGGTAAGCGTGGCATTCTCCGCCGTGCGGGCAAAGAAATCACACATTACGCCTACGCCGCGCGGGGTGGCAGAAAGTCTGCGCTGATGAAATTCCTGGTTACTCATGTCAGATACCCTTTTGTCGAAACGATCATACGCCAAGACGATCGCGCAGGCTGTAATACGCCGCGCCCATCGCCGTGAATGGGATCCGCAGGCTGCGACCGCCCGGGAAGGGGTAGTGCGGGAGTTTGGCAAACGCATCAAAGCGCTCAGCGTCACCGCGCAACAGTTCAGAGATCAGCCGTCCGGCCAGGTGGGTGCAGGTCACGCCGTGGCCGCTGTAGCCCTGCATGTAATAGATGTTTTTATCCAGACGACCAAACTGCGGCATACGCGACAGGGTCAGCAGGAAGTTGCCCGTCCAGCGGTAGTCGATTTTGACGCCTGCCAGCTGAGGGAAGGTTTGCAGCAGCTTTGGCATCACCAGGCGCTCGACATCGTCCGGATCGCGCGCGCCATAGACTACGCCACCGCCGTAGAGCAGGCGGTTGTCGGCGGTGAGGCGATAGTAATCCAGCAGGTAGTTGCAATCTTCCACGCAGTAGTTATTGGGGATCAGCGTGCGGACGACCTCCTCCGGCAGCGGGGCGGTGGTCACCACCTGGGTGCCGCAGGGCATGCTGCGTTTTGCCAGTTCCGGTTCTATCTTATCGCCCAGATAGGCATTCCCGGCGACGATCACGTAGCGGGCCGTCACCTGGCCATGCTGCGTGCTCACCACGGCCGGGCTGGTGTGCTGAATGGCGGTCACTGGGGACTGTTCATACACCCGCCCGCCGTTCAGGCGAATGGCGTCCGCTTCGCCGATCGCCAGGTTCAGCGGATGAATGTGCCCCCCGCTGCGGTCCAGCAGCGCGCCGGTATAGCGCTCGCTGTCGACTTCCCGGCGGATGGCGCTGGCGTCCAGCAGCTCCAGCTGCGTGTTGCCGTAGCGTTCCCAGTTGGCTTTTTGCTCCTCCAGCGTCTCCAATTGCTTATGGTTTAACGCCACAAACAGCCCGCCGGGACGATAGTCGCACTGGATCTGATAGCGCTGGATACGCTCCCGGATGATTTCCCCGCCTTCAAACATCATGCTCCCGAGGACTCTGGCGGCGTCGGGTCCGTAGTTTTTCTCAATCACGTCGATATCGCGGCTGTAGGAGTTAACCAGCTGGCCGCCGTTGCGTCCGCTGGCGCCGAAGCCGATGCGCGCCCCTTCAAGGAGCACCACGTCGTAGCCCATTTCGGCGAGATGCAGCGCGGAGGAGAGGCCGGTGTAGCCGCCGCCCACCACGCACACGTCGCAGCTGATCGACTCGTTAAGCGTCGGGAAAGGTTCGTAAGCGTTCGCGCTGGCCGCGTAGTAGCTGGTGGTATGTTCGGTCATGATTGAGGCTCCAGGGCAATCCAGATGGTTTTCAGTTCGGTAAATTTTTCCAGCGCGTGCAGGGACTTATCGCGACCGTTGCCGCTCTGCTTATAGCCGCCAAAGGGTACGGTCATATCACCGTCGTTATAGTTATTGACGAAGACCGAGCCTGCTTTCAGGCGGCGGCTCATGCGGTGCGCGCGGGAGAGATCGCGGGTCCATACCGCCGCGCCAAGCCCATATTCACTGTCGTTGGCCAGCGTTAAGGCTTCCTCTTCGGTTTTAAAACGGGTGACGACCAGCACCGGCCCGAAAATCTCTTCCCGGCACAGCGGGGAGGCGGGGTCGATATCGACAAAAATGGTTGGACCGACTGCGGAAGGCCATGATTGTTCCCGCCCGTCCAGCAGCAGCGTGCCTTTTTGGGTTCCCTCGCGAATGAACGTGTGGACGGTATCGGCGTGCGCAGCGTCGATGAGCATTCCCATCGTGCTGTCGGGATCGAGCGGATCGCCCGGCTGCCAGTGACGGGCCTGCGCTTTCAGCTTTGCCAGGAAGTCATCGGCGATGCTGTCTTCGAGCAGCAGGCGGGTACCGGCGATACAGACTTGCCCCTGGTTATAAAAAATCCCGGCGGCGGTCGCGCTCACGGCCTTGTCCAGGTCCGGACAGTCGGCAAAGATAATGTTGGCGCTCTTGCCGCCTGCCTCCAGCCAGACCCGCTTCATGTTGCTTTCACCCGCGTCCTTCAACAGCTGCTTGCCGGTACGGGTAGAGCCGGTAAACGTCAGCACCTCGACCTCCGGATGCAGCGCCAGCGCCTGGCCCGCTTCGTGGCCGTAACCGCTTATCACATTCAGCACGCCGTCCGGCAGGCCCGCCTCTTTCGCCAGCCCGGCCAGGCGCAGGGCGGAGAGCGGCGATTTCTCCGACGGTTTCAATACCACGCTATTGCCCGCGATCAGCGCCGGGCCCAGCTTCCAGCAGGCCAGCAGCAGCGGGAAGTTCCAGGGGACGATGGCCGCGACAACCCCGATCGGTTCGCGCACGATCATCGCCAGCTCGCCCGGCCCCGTAGGCGCAACTTCGCCGTAGACTTTATCCGCCGCTTCGGCGTACCAGCGAATGGCGCGCGCCGCGCCGGGTATATCGTCACGCAGGCTGTGGCGGATGGGTTTACCGGTGTCCAGCGTTTCCAGTAAGGCCAGCTCTTCGACGTGGCGTTCCATCAAATCGGCGAGCTTATGTAGCACGGCCTTGCGCTGCGTCGGAGACGCCTGCGACCAGTCACCGAGCTCAAATACCTCACGCGCGGCATGAACCGCACGGTCCACGTCCGCCTGCTTGCCCCGGGCCACGTTCGCCAGCGTCTGCCGGGTGGCGGGGTTAACGGTTTCAAACGTGGTGTTATCGGCGGCATCACAATAGGCACCGTTAATAAATAGCCGGGTCTCAATGGCGCTGTTTTTTGCTTTATCCTGCCAGTAAGTCAGGTGCTTAAAATGCATATTCACTCCTTTCTTTCGCAATCAGATAAATAAAGGCATGGCCGTTTCAGGCAATACGAAGCCGTGAGGCATCCCGGGAATTAACCCGTTGAATGCCGACATTGATCGTTTTTATTTGTCCCGGCGTAAGCGCGCTTACGCCGGGACCGAGTGGTAATTAGAACGTGGTGGGGGTGTGGGCACTGATAATGCGGCAGATGCCTGCCGAGGTGTTGCTGAAGCTGTGCGGTATGCCGGTATTGATGGCATAGCTCTGCCCCGCAACCAGGTGATATGGCTGGCCATTAATGGTTAGCACTATTTCACCTTCCAGTATCGTACCGATCTCCTCACCCTGATGTTTGATCCTCTCTCCGGTCGTGGTTCCAGGCTGGTAAGTTTCAAAAATCATCGCCAGCGTACGGTTCGGATTTCCGTTATGAACCAGCTTCATCGAAACACCCTGACTGCCTATTTCGATAAGATCTTCCTGATTAATAACCACCTGCGGTTCATCAGGTTTTTCCGGTTCCGAAAAGAATTCCGAGAGCGACAGCCCATAAACTTTCAGCAGCTTTTGCAGCGTACTGATGGCAGGACTGACTTTATCCTGCTCAATGGTGCTGATGGCACTGTGTGTTAACCCAGACAGTTCGGCGGCACGCCGCTGCGAGAGACCCAGCTGCTGGCGGATCTCTGACAGACGTTTCCCTGGCGCCAGTCCGTCATCGCTCATAGTTGCATTTCCTTTACGATAGTGGTCAAAGCCGTTGCTTCTCGGCAACGTGGCTTTGACAGGCGGTGATAAAACCTTCAAACAACATGCGTGACAGGGCGTACTCGCTGCTGTTCCATTCGGGGTGCCATTGCACGCCGAGGGCAAAAGGGTGGTCATGAACGCTAACCGCTTCGACCAGCCCGTCCGTCGAACGGGCCTCCACGCGGAGCCGTGGTCCTAACGTTCGTGCACCTTGCCCGTGTAACGAGTTTACCCAAAATTTGTTACAGCCTGGAATTAATTGAGACAGCAGTCCTCCCTCCTGAACCTGAACTTCATGAGACGGGGCGTATTGTAGCTCAACCGGCAGTTCAGCATCCTCCCGGTGTTCAAGCAGGTCGTTCTGCTCGAACAGGCGGCGATACAGCGTCCCTCCCGTCGCAACAACCAGTTCCTGCAGCCCCCGGCAGATGGCGAAAATGGGGATGCGCCTTTCGAGCGCGGCGGCAATCAGCGCCATACTCAGAAGATCTCGCCCGGGATCGGCGTTAGGCTCATCGCCGTTTTCACCATAAAGGTGCGGCTGCACGTTACTTGGGCTGCCCGGCAGGTAAATTCCGTCCAGGGTTGGCAGCAGAGCGGCCATTAGCTCAGGCTCCGCCAGCGCATGCGGTAAGGCAATAGGTAAGCCCCCCGCGTTAATAACGGCATTCAGGTACTTTTCTTGCAAGGTCTGGGTCTCATGACCCTTAAGCCTGTTTCTACACATCACCACGCCAATAACTGGCTTGTTCATTATATTTTCCATGATCGCCCTCACAAAGTGGACTAAATTTAGGCCATTCTCACCTCTGGAACGGCCTTTTCGTTCAATATTTTCTCAATCTAGCAACGGGATCTGCCTTTTGCAAACTTAATTTAACATTTGACAAACAATTTGTTTGCATACAAATTCGATAGGGTGGACATTATATTTGACAGTCCAGAGCAGCGAACGCAAATCCCAAAAACGGTGGTAAATCATGGAAACCAATATCGTAGAAGTTGAGAACTTTGTGCAGCACACGGATGAGAGGCGGGGCAGCGCCTTTACGCAGGAAGTGAAGCGCTATTTAGAAAAGTATCCTGACACCCAGTTTATTGATGTCCTCCTGACCGACCTGAACGGCTGTTTTCGCGGCAAACGTATCCCGGTTGCCGGACTGAGCAAGCTTGAAAAAGGCTGCTATTTCCCGGCATCGGTTTTCGCCATGGACATTTTGGGTAACGTCGTGGAAGAGGCGGGCCTGGGGCAGGAGCTCGGCGAGCCGGACTGTATCTGCGTGCCGGTACCGGGCACCCTGACGCCGTCCGCCGCCGACCCGGAATACATTGGTCAGGTGCAGCTCACCATGGTCGATGAAGATGGCGCTCCCTTTGACGTTGAGCCGCGGAACGTACTCAACCGACTCTGGCAGCAGCTGCGCCAGCGCGGTCTGTTCCCCGTGGTAGCGGTAGAGCTGGAGTTCTATTTGCTTGACCGTAAACGCGATGCCGAAGGCTATCTGCAGCCACCCTGCGCGCCGGGCACCGACGTGCGTAACACGCAGAGTCAGGTCTACTCGGTTGACAACCTGAACCACTTTGCTGACGTGCTGAATGACATTGACGAGCTGGCGCAGCTGCAGCTGATCCCCGCCGACGGGGCAGTGGCCGAGGCCTCCCCGGGCCAGTTTGAGATTAACCTGCACCATACGGAAAACGTGCTTGATGCCTGCGATGATGCGCTGGCGCTAAAACGTCTCGTCAGGCAGATGGCGGAAAAACATAAGATGCACGCCACGTTTATGGCAAAGCCGTATGAAGAGCATGCGGGCAGCGGGATGCATATCCACATCAGCATGCAAAATAACAGAGGCGAAAACGTGCTCGCAGACGCCAGCGGTGAGGATTCCGCGCTGCTGAAACGCGCGCTGGCCGGGATGATCGACCTGATGCCGGCGTCCATGGCGCTGCTGGCACCGAACGTCAACTCCTACCGCCGTTTCCAGCCGGGAATGTACGTGCCGACGCAGGCGTCATGGGGACACAACAATCGCACGGTTGCCCTGCGTATCCCGTGCGGCGATCGCCATAACCATCGGGTCGAGTACCGGGTGGCGGGAGCAGACGCGAATCCGTATCTGGTGATGGCGGCGATTTTTGCCGGCATTCTGCATGGGCTGGATAACGATTTACCCCTGCAGGAAGAAGTTGAAGGCAATGGTCTGGAGCAGGACGGACTGCCGTTCCCGATCCGTCAGAGCGATGCGCTATGGGAATTTATGCAAAACGATCATCTTCGCGAGCGGCTGGGCGAGCGTTTCTGCCACGTCTATCACGCCTGCAAAAATGATGAATTACTGCAGTTTGAACGCCTGATTACCGAAACTGAAATTGAGTGGATGCTGAAAAACGCCTGATAACGTGCCCCGGTAAGGGGCCGCTTTGTTTCATCGCATACGTATCACCCAACGGCCTGCGCGGAGCCTGGCCTAACTGTTCGCTGGCACGCCAGCTATCTCCCGGGAGTCGCGTTATGGAGCGCAGGCGGCACAGGGATTTTCTTAACGACACAGTGTGACGAGGTAAGAAATGATGCAGATGTTCAACTATCCGCAGGGCGAAGGGGGCCAGTCAGGCTCCTGCTGTGAGTGCGAACCAGAGACGGTGCGCTGGTACGATCGCGTTTGTTCTTTACAACTTCCCCCTTTGCTAAGCAGGTTTGCGTCAAGGTCAACGCAATTGCAAACCACGGTAAGCATGGGGGGGACGGTTTATGGCGACTAACACCTCTCTTGACTCGCCGGGCATGGCCGGAAGAACCCGGCTGCGCAGTTCCCTCAAGCTCTGGCAGGTAGTCATGATGGGGCTGGCTTACCTCACCCCCATGACCGTGTTTGATACCTTCGGCATTGTGTCCGGTATCAGCAATGGCCACGTACCCGCCTCGTATCTCCTGGCGCTGGCCGGCGTCATGTTTACCGCCATCAGCTACGGCAAGCTGGTACGACAGTTCCCGGAAGCGGGCTCTGCGTACACCTACACGCAGAAATCGATCGGACCCCACCTGGGTTTTATGGTCGGCTGGTCATCGCTGCTGGACTATCTCTTCCTGCCGATGATCAACGTGCTGCTGGCGAAGATCTACCTTTCCGCGCTGTTCCCTGAAGTTCCGCCATGGGTCTGGGTGGTGGGGTTTGTGACGATCCTGACGCTGGCGAACCTGAAGAGCGTTAATTTGGTCGCCAACTTTAACACCCTGTTCGTGCTGGTGCAGGTCGCCATCATGGTGGTGTTTGTCATACTCGTGGTGCATGGCCTGCACAAGGGTGAGGGCGTCGGCACCGTCTGGTCGCTACAGCCGTTTATCAGCGAGAACGCACACCTGATCCCTATTATTACCGGCGCGACTATCGTCTGCTTCTCTTTCCTCGGCTTTGACGCGGTCACCACGCTGTCGGAGGAGACGCCAAACGCGGCGCGGGTGATTCCCAAAGCCATTTTCCTGACCGCGCTGTATGGCGGGCTGATATTCATTGTTGCCTCGTTTTTCATGCAGCTCTTTTTCCCGACGATCGCGCGCTTCAAGAACCCGGACGCCGCGCTGCCGGAAATTGCGCTGTACGTGGGCGGCAAGCTTTTCCAGTCGGTGTTTCTGTGTACCACGTTTGTAAATACGCTCGCTTCAGGCCTGGCCTCGCACGCCAGCGTCTCACGCTTGTTGTATGTGATGGGGCGTGACAACGTCTTTCCGGAGCGGGTGTTTGGCTACGTGCATCCGAAATGGCGGACTCCGGCCCTGAACGTCATTATGGTAGGGATAGTGGCGCTGTCGGCCCTGTACTTTGACCTCGTGACCGCGACGGCGCTGATCAACTTTGGCGCGCTGGTGGCGTTTACGTTTGTTAATCTCTCGGTATACAACCATTTCTGGCGGCGTAAGGGGATGAACAAAACGTGGAAAGATCGGTTCCACTATCTTCTGCTGCCGCTCATTGGTGCCGTAACGGTTGGGGTGCTTTGGATAAACCTCGAAGCGACGTCCCTGACGCTTGGCCTCATCTGGGCGGCACTGGGGATCCTTTACCTGACATGGCTAACGCGCCGTTTCCGAAAACCGCCTCCGCAGTTTGAAGCCGCTAAGATAGAACAGGCCTGGGATTCCTGAACGATAAACGGCACCAGTACGCTGGTGCCGTTTATCGGGATCGGAAATCAGCCCGCAGGCTTATTATCTCAGACGCTTATGAAGACTTGCTCCCACCAGCAGCGCCGCGCACAGCATCAGCGCGATAAACCCGCCCACGCCGTTCCAGCCGTAGTTATGCCAGAACACGCCGCCGAGGGTCCCGGCGATGCTGGAACCCAGGTAATAGCTAAACAGATACAGCGATGATGCCTGTCCTTTGGCGCGACGCGCGCGCGGGCCAATCCAGCTGCTGGCGACCGAGTGAGCGGCGAAGAACCCGGCGGAGAAGAGCAGCATTCCGGCAAAGATGAACCACAGCGAGGAAAAGAGCGTCAGCAGCAGGCCGAGTAACATCACGCCCGTGAATACCAGCAGTACCGGACCGCGGCCATAGCCTGCGGTCATCGCCCCGGCTTTCGGCGAGCTCCAGGTGCCGGTGAGATAGGCCACAGAAAGCAAGCCGACAACGGCCTGATTCAGATGCCACGGGGAGAGCATCAGGCGGTAGCCTATATAGTTAAACAGCGTGACGAAGGCGCCCATCAGCAGGAATCCCATCAGAAACAGGCGCGGCAAACCTTTGTCGCGCCAGTGCAGGCGGAAGTTGATAAACAGCGTTTTTGGGCGCAGCGATGTCGGGCGGAAATGACGTGATTCCGGCAGAATTTTCCAGAACATCAGGGCTGATGCCAGCGCAAAACACCCGATTACCGCCAGCGCAATACGCCAGCTAAAGAAGTCCGTAAACACCCCGCTCAGCAGGCGTCCGCTCATTCCGCCAATCGAGTTCCCGCTGATGTAAAGCCCCATCGAGAAGGCAACAAAGCTCGGGTGGATCTCCTCGCTGAGATAGGTCATCCCGACCGCCGCCACGCCGCTGAGCGAGAGCCCAATCAGCGCGCGCATCACCAGAATACCGTGCCAGCTGGTCATCATGGTCGAGAGCAACGTGCAGACCGACGCCAGCATCAGCGCGGTCACCATCACCTGTTTACGGCCAATGGCGTCGGACAGCGGCCCGGTAAAGAGCAGGCCAATCGCCAGCATGCCGGTAGAAATAGAGAGTGAAATACTGCTGCTGGCAGGCGATACGCCAAACTCATGAGAGAGAACGGGCAGGATCGGCTGAACGCAATAGAGCAGAGCGAAGGTGGCCAGACCGGCGGAAAAGAGCGCCAGCGTGACGCGCATAAATTGGGGGGTACCACGTTTAATGAACTGGACCGGCTGCGGTGCTGCGGGTAAATCATTGATATCTCTTGCCGGATCGATATCAATAGTCGTTGTACGGCTCACACTGTTTCCTTGCTTAAACATCCCCGTGATTTCTGGTGACGGGTATGACCACATGTTCAGGGTAGGAAAATGTAAATATTCTGTCTAATATATTAATAATCTCAAATGATACTTTAAAAATATGAATATCGAGCTGCGTCATCTTCGCTACTTTGTCGCCGTCGCCGAGGAGCTGCATTTTGGCCGCGCGGCGGCACGGCTGAATATCTCTCAGCCACCGTTAAGCCAGCAGATTCAGATCCTGGAACAGCAGGTCGGGGCGCGCCTTCTGGCCCGCACCAACCGCAGCGTGAGCCTGACGGCGGCGGGTAAGCAGTTCCTGATCGACAGCAGACAAATCCTGAGCATGGTCGATGACGCCGCCGCCCGTGCAGAACGGCTCTATCTCGGGGAGGCCGGAGAGCTGCGAATCGGGTTTACCTCGTCCGCGCCGTTTATCAGCGCCGTTTCGGAGACCCTTTCGTCATTTCGTCGCCACTTTCCGGATGTTCACATTCAGACGCGCGAAATCAACACCCGCGAGCAGATTGCCCCGCTGAATGAGGGTTCGCTGGATCTGGGGCTAATGCGTAACACCCAACTGCCGGACACGCTGGCGTGGGAGGTGATCCTGCGCGAGCCGCTGATGGCGATGATCCCGCACGATCACCCGCTGGCGTCTCGTCCGGCCGTTTCGCTGGCAGAGCTGGCAAAAGAGCCGTTTGTCTTTTTTGACCCGCAGGTCGGGACGGGCCTGTATGACGATATCCTGGGACTGATGCGCCGCTACGATCTTGCCCCGGTCATCACCCAGGAGGTAGGGGAAGCGATGACCATTATCGGCCTGGTCGCGGCCGGTCTGGGCGTGTCTATTCTTCCGGCCTCCTTTAAACGGGTGCAGCTGCGCGAAATGCGCTGGGTGACCATTGCCGAAGAGGATGCCGTTTCCGAAATGTGGCTGGTGTGGTCAAAACACCGTGAACAGAGCCATGCCGCACAGCGCTTCAAACAGCAGCTAATTAGCGCCTCTGCCGGGCGGCATTTCCACGGAAAAGAGGGTAAAAATGTGCGGTAAATCACATGGCTAAGTAAATATTTGACGACGGACATGGAAGTGCTTCACCATAGCAAACAGTTTATTTCGAAGCTCGAAAATAAGGGAGTACGAGGTGGTTGCTGATAGTCAGCCAGGGCATATCGATCAGATTAAGCAGACCAACGCTGGCGCGGTGTATCGCCTGATTGATCAGCTTGGTCCGGTTTCGCGTATCGATCTTTCGCGCCTGGCACAACTGGCACCTGCCAGTATCACCAAGATTGTCCGCGAGATGCTGGAAGCGCACCTGGTTCAGGAGACGGAAATTCAGGAGCCGGGCAGCCGTGGCCGTCCGGCAGTCGGGCTGGTGGTTGAAACGGAAGCGTGGCACTACCTGTCACTGCGCATCAGCCGGGGGGAGATCTTCCTTGCGCTGCGTGACCTGAGCAGCAAGCTGGTGGTGGAAGACCGGCTTGAACTGCCGCTCAACGCGGAGGAACCGCTCCTCGACGCGATTGTCTCGCATATCGATCACTTCTTTATCCGCCATCAGCAGCGGCTTGAGCGCTTAACGGCGATTGCCATCACCATGCCGGGAATTATTGATACCGAAAACGGTATTGTTCACCGCATGCCGTTTTACGACGATGTCAAAGAGATGCCGCTTGGTGAGGTGCTGAAAAATCATACCGGCGTGCCGGTCTATATTCAGCATGACATCAGCGCCTGGACGATGGCGGAGGCGCTGTTTGGCGCGTCGCGCGGCGCGCGTGATGTGATTCAGGTGGTCATCGATCATAACGTCGGGGCGGGCGTGATTACCGACGGACGTCTTCTCCACGCCGGAAGCAGTAGCCTGGTGGAAATTGGTCACACCCAGGTCGATCCGTACGGCAAGCGCTGCTACTGCGGAAACCACGGCTGTCTGGAGACCATTGCCAGCGTGGAAAGCGTGCTCGAGCTGGCGCAGGTTCGGCTGAGCCAGTCCATGAGCTCCTCGCTGCACGGACAACCCTTAACGGTGGATTCCCTCTGCGCCGCCGCGCGCCAGGGCGATCTGCTGGCGAAGGACATTATTACCGGGGTGGGTAATAACGTTGGCCGCATTCTGGCCATTATGGTGAATCTCTTTAATCCGCAAAAAATCCTTATTGGCTCACCGCTGAGCCAGGCGGCGGAGATCCTCTTCCCGGCGATTTCGGCCTGTATCCATCAGCAGTCGCTTCCCGCCTACAGCAAAAATATTGCGGTAGAAAGCACCCAGTTTTCCAACCAGGGAACCATGGCCGGCGCGGCGCTGGTCAAAGACGCCATGTATAACGGCTCGCTGTTGATCCGCCTGCTGCAGGGTTAACTCTTTTCCGCAGATGTAAGAAAAATTGCGCTATCTCAAGCCGGGTAGCGCACGCATCCCGTAGACTTCCTCCACTGAATTATTTACCTGGTTTATATTTTCGAAGCATACCCAAGAGGTGGAGTGAGTCATGCTTAAGCGTTTCTTTGTTACTGGTACAGATACCTCTGTCGGCAAGACCGTCGTATCCCGCGCATTGCTGCAGGCGCTGGCAGCAAGCGGTAAACGCGTGGCAGGGTACAAACCGGTCGCAAAAGGCAGTAAAGAGACTCCAGAGGGATTGCGTAATAAAGACGCCCTGGTGCTGCAAAGCGTCTCGTCACTGGAACTGCCTTATCACGCGGTCAATCCCATTGCGTTAAGCGAAGAGGAGAGCAGCGTAGCGCACAGCGGCCTGATTAATTATCCCCTGTTGTCCGACGGACTGGCGAACCTGAGCGAGAAGGTTGACCACGTGGTGGTGGAAGGGACGGGCGGCTGGCGCAGCCTGATGAACGACCTGCGTCCGCTTTCTGAATGGGTCGTGCAGGAGCAGCTTCCGGTAGTGATGGTGGTGGGTATCCAGGAAGGGTGCATCAACCACGCGCTGCTGACGGCGCAGGCGATCGCCAATGACGGCCTGCCGCTGATTGGCTGGGTAGCAAACCGCATCAACCCGGGCCTGGCCCACTACGCGGAGATCATCGACGTGCTGAGCAAAAAACTGCCCGGACCGCTGGTGGGTGAGCTGCCTTATCTGCCCCGCGCCGAGCAGCGCGAGCTAGCGCAGTACATCGATCTCTCTGCCCTCGGTGGCGTGTTGACCGTAGATCGAGTCGTGGCGTAACGTCCGCGACAATACGGACGCCACCACGCAGGCGACCAGCAGGCCGGGCAGCAAAAAATACTGCCCGGTCATTTCACAGACCATCAGCGCCGACATAATGGGCGCATGCGTGGTCGCGGCAAGTAGCGTTGCCATTCCCGCCAGCCCCAGCAGAATCGCCGTCTCAGAACCCGGTAGCCACAGCGCGAACAGCTGCGCAAACAGCATCCCCGTTGCCATCCCGACAAACAGCGTGGGCGTAAACACCCCGCCCGGCGCGCCCGATCCGCTGCTCGCCAGTACCGCCAGCAGTTTGCAGATAAACACCCCGGCAATTACCGACAGCAGCGGCGGGGCGAGCAGAAAAGCCTGAACCACGCTGTAGCCATTCCCCCACACCTTCGGCGTGAGGAGAGACAGCAGCCCGACGATCGCACCGCCCAGCGCCAACTGCCACGGCGGCGAAAGCTTGAGGCGCAGGAAAAGCCCGTGGCTGAAGTCCATCAGCCACATCAGCAGCGGTCCGCAAAGGCCCGCCACCAGCCCCATCGCGACGAGAAGAGCATAATCGGGCGCGGTGAGGATGCCGCTCAGATGGACCGCGTAGAGCGTACCCGCGCCCGGTGCCAGGAGCTGAGTGGTGAGAAGCGCAACCACCGCCGCGATAACCACAGGGCCGAGCGAGGCCAGCATCAGCGTGCCAAACAGAATTTCCGCGATGAACAGGCTTCCTGCTAACGGAGCATGGTAGGCGCTGGCCATCCCGGCGGCGGCACCGCAGGCCATCCATAATTTCCATTCGGATTTGGGCGTAAAGCACCGGGCGAAAAGGGCGGCGGCGAGGGCTGCAAGCAGGATCATCGCCCCTTCACGCCCGATGGCGCTTCCGCTGGCCACGACCAGCAGCGAGGCAAGGGACTTCACAAGGCTGGCGCCGTAGTCAAACTGGCCGTCTCCGGTCTCCAGCGCTTCCATGTAATCGGTGGGGGCATGAGGCCGCTGCGCGTTCAGACGCTGCCATCCCCAGAGCAGCAGCCCGGCAGCCAGCCCGCCCAGCGCTGGCGTCAATGCGCGCCGCCAGGGCGAGAGCGACGCGGCGGCATTCACCAGGCTGCCGCTGTCGTTGCTGAGAATCATCCACTCCAGCAGGTACATGCTGTGGCGGAATACCGCCACGGCCAGCGCGGCCAGCACGCCGGTGACGGTGGCAATCAGAAGTCGGCGAAACATCGCGCGGATGTCAGGGTAGGTATGAAGACGTAGCATGGGTCGCGATTAAACGAGGACGATACAATATTGTGGCGGGAAATCGCGGGGTTAGCAAAAGGTCTGCGTGCGAAAAGGCCGGGCGATGCCCGGCCAGAAAGGTTAGCTGTCGCTATGAATATTCAGCGCCCGGCGCGTGCGTCCGGAGCTCAGGTACTCGGCAATATAGTCCTGCGAAATCTCGCCGTTGTAACGACCGTCCTCATCCACGATCGGCATCCAGCTGGTATTGCTTTCATACAGACGTGAAAGCACCACGCGCAGGTTATCTTCCGCCTTGCCGGTCATGCGGAACGGATGCAGGATGTCGGCGCAGGTACCGCTGGCGTTACGCGCTTCGCGACGCTTCACAAAGCCCAGCGGTTTACCGTGTTCGTCGACCACGGTAACGGCACGAATGTCATTATCATCCATGGTCGCAAAGGCGTCGGGAAGCGGAGTAGAGCCCCGCACCGTAATGGTCGGCTGCTGGTCGGTGACGTCGCCCGCTGATACCAGCAGCAGGCGCTTCAGGGTGCGGTCCTGACCGACAAACGAGCCGACAAACTCATTCGCCGGTTTCGCCAGCAGTTCATCGGGGCTTGCGCACTGAACGATTTTCCCCTGACGGAACACCGCAATACGGTCGCCGAGCTTCAGGGCTTCGTCGATATCGTGGCTCACCAGCATGACGGTTTTTTTCAGCTTGCGCTGCATCTCCAGGAACTGGTTCTGGATCACCTCGCGGTTGATCGGGTCCACCGCGCCAAAGGGTTCATCCATCAGCAGTACCGGAGGATCCGCCGCCAGGGCGCGAATCACGCCGATACGCTGCTGCTGGCCGCCGGACATTTCGCGCGGGTAGCGATTCAGGAACTTGTGCGGATCCATCGCCACCATATCCATCAGCTCTTCGGCGCGGGTTTTGCAGCGTGCTTTATCCCAGCCCAGCATGCGCGGCACGACGGTGATGTTCTCTTCGATGGTCATGTTCGGGAACAGGCCAATCTGCTGGATCACGTAGCCAATGTTGCGGCGCAGGGTGACGGTGTCCATCCCGCTGGTGTCTTCACCGTTGATCAGGATCGTCCCGCTGCTTGGGGTAATAAGGCGGTTAATCATCTTCAGGGTGGTGGTCTTCCCGCAGCCGGACGGGCCGAGCAGGACGCACATTTCCCCTTCGGGCACGGTCAGGTTGACGTTGTCGACGGCCTTAAAGGTCTGGCCGTGCTTCTGTGAAAATTGTTTAGTGAGGTTTTCCAGTTTTATCATTATCGAATCCCCTTTGGAGTCAGAACCACCTGCAGACGGTGCAGCAGCCAGTCGAGCACAATCGCTAAAAGACAAATCATCAGCGCGCCCGCAATCAACATGCGAATATCGCTTCCGCCGATGCCGTTGAGCAGCAGCAGGCCCAGACCGCCCGCGCCGATCACGGCGGCAATCGCCATCACGCCAATGTTCATCACCACGGCGGTGCGGATGCCGCCGAAAATCACCGGCAGCGCCATCGGGATCTCGACCCAGCGCAGGCGCTGCCAGAAGGTCATGCCGATGCCGCGTCCGGCTTCGCGCAGGCCCGGCGGCAGGCTGTCGAGCGCCGTATGGGTGTTACGCACAATCGGCAGCAGCGAGTAGAGAAACACCGCCGTGATTGCGGGCAGGGCACCGATACCCTGACCGATCAGCGAAAACAGCGGGATCATCAGGCCAAACAGGGCGATGGAGGGAATGGTCAGCACGATGGTGGCAATCCCCAGCACCGGCGTTGCCAGCCACTTATGGCGGACAATCAGAATGCCCAGCGGTACGCCGATGATGATGGCTAAACCTACGGCCAGCGCCACCAGCCACAGGTGCTGAAGGGTGAGGGTTAAGAGGTAATCCCAGTTGTCCAGAATGTAGTGAATCGTCTCCATAGCGCCTCCTACAGCAGCTGTTTGCTACGCAGGAAATCGCGGGCGACCTGCTGCGGTGACTGATGGTCGATATCCACCTTCTTGTTCAGCTCGGTGATAACCTCGTTGTTGAGCTGGGCCGAGAGGGTGTTGAGCGCTTCTTCCAGACCGGGGTTGGCCTCCAGCGTGTCCTTACGCACCACCGGCGTCACCGCGTAGCTCGGGAAGAAGCCTTTATCATCTTCCAGCACCTTGAGGTCGAAGCCTTTCACGCGCCCGTCGGTGGTGTAAATCAGACCGGCGTCAACGAAGCCGTCGCGCACCGCGTTATAGACCAGACCGGGGTCCATCTGACGGATTTGCGGGCGGTCCAGATCCATCTTGTAGGCCGCCTGAAGCGGCTTCATGCCGTCACTGCGCCCGGCAAACTCCAGGTCCAAGCCCAGCAGCCAGTTTTTGTCCGGGTTGGTTTTACGGACCTGCTCAATCTTCGCCACCATCTCCGACATGGTGTTGATATGCTCCGCCTCGGCGCGCTTGCGCTGCATAGCGAAAGCGTAGGTGTTGTTCATGTCGGCGGGTTTGAGCCAGACCAGACCGTGCTTCGCGTCCAGGCGTTTCACCGTCTCGTAAGACTCCTGCGGCGACATGCGCTTGTTGATGTGGTTAAAGATGATCAGCGACGTGCCGGTGTACTCCCAGGTCATGTCAATCTGCTTGTTGATCATCGCGTTGCGGGAGATCACCGTGGCAATGTTGGTTTGCGGCTGGACCTGAAAACCTTTCTTTTGCAGGTACTGCACGGTCATCGCCGAGAGAATGTGCTGCTCGGTAAAGCTCTTGGTCGCCAGAATCAGCGGGGCCGCCATCGCCTGGCTGGTGAACAGCGCCGCGGCACACAGCGCCGTCAGGCCGGAAAACAGTCTCATAAAAGCTCCTTGTTATTGTTATCGAGCGAGATGTGGACTCATCACGCGACCCAGCGCCGCCAGCAGGGTATCGAGGATCAGGGCGATCAGGGCGGTGGCCGCCGCGCCGAGGATCAGGGTTGGGAAATCGTTCAGGTAAATACCGGGGAAAATCAGCTCGCCGTAACTGCTGGCGCCAATCAGGAACGCCAGCGGCGCGGTACCGACGTTAATGGCGGTGGCGATGCGGATCCCCGACAGCATGACCGGCCAGGCGGCTGGCAGCTCAACCTGACGCAGGCGCTGCCATTTGGTCATCCCGATGCCGTTTGCAGCTTCCAGCAGCGACGGCGGGACCGAGCACAGCCCCGCGTAGGTGTTACGCACGATCGGCAGCAGCGAGGCGAGGAACAGGGCGATGATGGCGGGGGTATCGCCAATCCCAATTACCACCATCGCCAGCGCCAGAACGGCCAGTGGCGGCAGCGTGTTGCCGACGTTGAAGATTTGCATCACATATTCGGCGATACCCCGCGCGGCCGGGCGGCTCAGCAGAATACCGGCTGGAATACCCACCAGCAGGGCAAAAAACATCGACGAGAAAACCAGAATCATGTGCTGTTGCCCGAGATAGACCAGGTCAACCTGGCGCGCCTTTATCGTCTCCATCCCGATACCCCAGACGAGGAGGGCGAGGACCACGATAATGGCGCCGACAAACAGCAGCGAACGTTTGAGTAATGGGTGCATTGCGGTGTGTCTCCCTGTGCGCATGCGTTATAGCAACCACCGGTTGCCTGTTGTTATGCCATGTTTCGGCAGGGGTATTTCACCTATAGCAAGCGTTTGGGAAGGGTTCCAGCGAAGGGGTAAAATCAGTAACCCTATGAAAACAGTGACAACCTGGCGTTAAGCCTTATGGCATAAGGGCTGATTGAGGGGCAGGCAGAATAGTCCTAAAGCGAATTCTTAGATGTGACAACGTCACATCTAATGAGCTCTTACGCCCGATACAGGTCATTATCTTCATAGAGAGGCGCGAACGCGTCGAACCCGCGTCGAGACGGTGATAATTGAAACGATAGCGACCACGGCGAGCATCAAGCCGAGCGCCAGCATGGCGTTAAACCCGATCCATCTGAACAGCAGCAGCCCCGCGATACCGCCCGTAATAAACGAGAACAGGGTGGTTAAATGGGTTTTCAGCTGACTTTTTTGCGCCGCCGTATCTTTGGAGTAATCCCTGCGCAGCATCGCCACCATTACGGAGGCCAGGGATATCCCTGCGTCCGTCAGCGTGCCGGTAATGTGCGTCGATCTCACCCGTCCGCCGGAAAGCTGCGTGGAGGTAGAATTGTGAATGCCCATCAGGCCGCACAGAAAAAGAATAATCACGCGGTTGCTGGTGAGGGCGTGAAAATACATCTCATAGAAGGAGACGCCGGTCAGCAATATCCCCTCGACAAACAGAATCTGGCAAAAAACCAGCCTGACGTTATAGATAATGCCCCATATTACAATTATGCGGGCAAGAATAGCGCCTGCGACAAAGGAGAGAATAATCGAGCCGAAGAAAATAATATCGCTGAGATCGGTGGAGGAGACTTCGCTGGATAACTGTGAGGTGTTGCCGGACATGTGTGAGGGGAAAAAACCAAATGCACCAAGTGCGATGGCATTCAGCAAACCTGCCGAGGTCGCCAGCCAGAGAGCAAGCCGGCGATCCTCCTTATGCGTTCGTTCTTTCTTGAGTCTAATCAGCAAGAATACCTCCAGGTTGAGCTTTGCCTGAATAGTCAGGCTAGCAAAGCGGTGCAACGGGCTGTCCAGGATATGGCTTAATTATTATTCCCTCTGACACGTTTAAGGGTTTAGTAATTAAATAAAATATCCTTGCTCATCATGGGGGCGTAAATACTTTATATCATGCCGTTATTGCCGTGACGCAAAAACGCCGGGCGCTGGTTAAGACGTTCAAACCAGGCCTCAATCGCCGGCACGTCGGGCTTATCAAACGGCGTCATCTTCAAGCGATTCACCGACAGCCCAAGCACCACGTCCGCAAGGGTAAACGTCTCGCCTGCCGCAAAGGCGCCGGTGCGCAGCAGCTGGTTTTCCAGAATGGTGATGCAGTGGTTCCACTCTTTTATTCCCGCCGCAATGCGCTCAGGATCGTTAAAGTCCGGGTTTTTACGCCCCAGCGCCGGGAAAACATAGCGCCAGGCGTTATTAAATTCGGTTGCCTGCCAGTCCATCCAGCGCTCGACGTTGGCGCAGGCCTGCGGTTCTGCGGGCAGCAGATCGTGACGCCCGGCCTTGCGCGCCAGGTAACGGCATATGGCGTTGGACTCCCACAGCACGAAATCGTCATCGATCAGCACCGGCACCATGGCGTTGGGGTTCAGGGCGCGGAAGGCATCCGTTTCCGTCGAGGCAAAACCGCTGCCGTAATCTTCCTGTTGATACGCGAGGCCCGCCTCTTCGCAGGTCCAGAGCACTTTCCGCACGTTGATGGAGGTGGTTTTGCCGAGGATGTTAATCATGTCGCCGCTTCTCTTCAGAGTGATGAATCGTTTAAAAACAATACACCAGCGGTTGAGAAAAGCGTCAACAAATCATCCGGCGAGTGATTTGTGAAGACGCGAAAGCAGAAGCGTCAGCACAACCGCGCCCAGGAGCAACATGCCGCTCAATGCAAACGTGCTCTGCCAGCCGCTATGGTCGAATACCAGGCCACCGGCCGTTGAACCCAGCGCAATTGAAAGCTGGATTACGGCGACCATTAATCCGCCGTCGGCTTCAGCATCTTCCGGCAGCGTTCGCGCAATCCATGTCCACCATCCCGTTGGCGCCGCCGTCGCCAGCATCCCCCAGAAGCCTAACAGTAGGGAAACGATCCACACGCTGTGGCCGGTCAGTATCAACACGCCTGCAATAACGGCCATCAGCAGGGGAATGGCGATTAACGTCAGGTAAAACGCGGCGTTCAGGACCAGAGCAACAAGCAGTGTGCCAACAAACCCCGCGACGCCGATGGTGAGTAAAATCAGTGATAAGCCGGAGGGGGTGACGCGTGTGACGGTTTCGAGAAACGGACGCACATAGGTAAACAGCGCAAACTGTCCCATAAAAAACAGGCCGCAGGCCAGCAGACCGATGGAAACCACCGGCTGGCGGAATAACCCAAAGATGGATGCGCGTGACGCCGTATTTTTATTGCCGTACATATCGGGCAGGCTAAAACGTTGCCAGAGGAACGCCACTATCGCCACGGGAACCAGGCACAGGAAGGCGCCGCGCCAGCCAATGGTGGCACCGAGATAGCTTCCGAGCGGGGCGGCGACTACCGTCGCCAGCGCGTTCCCCCCGTTGAATATCGCCAGCGCGCGCGAGACCTGATGCTGCGGAACGAGGCGAATGGCCGTGGCGGCAGACATGGACCAGAACCCGCCGATGGCGATACCGATCAGCGCGCGGCCGGTCATGTAAACCAGATAGTTTGGGGCGAAAGCGATAATCATCCCCGAGAGCGCCATCAGGAGCGTCATGCCCAGCAGAAGGTGTTTGCGGTTCATATTCCCGGCAAGCCGGGAAAGGAAGAGGCTGGTCAGAACCGCCAGCGCGCCGGAAATGGCGATCCCCTGGCCAGCGAGCCCCTCCATAACGCCCAAATCTCTGGCAAGGGGCGAGAGCAGGCTGACGGGCATAAATTCCGAGGCAATCAGGACAAATACGCACAGGGTCATGGCAAAAATACCGCCCCAGTGCGCGCGTTCCTCATTCTGTGAGGCGGCAGGATTCAGAGTGGACATAGTCATCTTTCACAAAGCGCCGCCCGCGAAAACGGGCGGCAGAGAGGTTTATTTCAGGCTGGTTTTGAAGAACTGTTCAAACTGGCCGAACGGGATTTTCCCGGCAACGTTGTCGTAGAGATCGACATGGTTTGCGCCCGGGACAATCACCAGTTGCTTCTGCTTGCTGCCGACCGCTTTAAACGCATCTTCGGCAAAGTAGCGGGAGTGTGCCTTTTCACCGGTTACGATAAGCGTCGGGATAGTAATTTCCCCGGCGTAGCTCAGCAGCGGCATATTCATAAAGGATAGTGGCGTGGTCGCGGTCCACGCGCCGGTGGAGTTGACGGAGCGCGCGTGGAAGCCGCGCGGCATGCGGTAGTAGTCATAGAACTCTTTCAGCACCGGGTGCGGGTCTGCTGGCAACGCCTCTGGCAGAATACGTTCAGCCGCCGTCACCTTGCCGTTCTCATCGACATAAATGTCATGTCCACCGTGCGCGAAGGTCCCGTTCTCTGCATCTTTCCAGCGCTGTGCGTTCAGATACTGCAGAACGGCACGGCGGTCAGACGTTGAGTAGCGATCTTTCCCGTCGCCCACGCCGTGACCCATCGCCCGGCTCATGTCGTACATCACGCTGGTGGCGACCGCTTTCACGCGGGTGTCCATGGAGGCCGCATTCAACGCCATACCGCCCCAGCCGCAGATGCCAAGAATACCAATGCGGTTACGATCAACCTCTTTCTGCAATCCCAGGAAATCCACCGCCGCGCTAAAGTCTTCAGTGTTGATATCCGGAGAGGCGACGTTGCGCGGCTGGCCGCCGCTTTCGCCCGTATAGGACGGATCGAACGCCAGGGTCACAAACCCATTTTCCGCCAGGGTCTGCGCATACAGACCGCTGGACTGCTCTTTGACCGCGCCAAACGGCCCACTGATCGCAATCGCCGCCAGCTTGCGGTCGCCGCGGTTTTTAGGAAGATACAGATCGCCCACCAAGGTGATCCCGTACCGGTTCTGGAAGGACACCTTGCGGTGATCGACTTTGTCACTTTCGGCGAAGGTTTTATCCCATGTGCTCACTATCGAAACAGGCGCGTTTGGATTGGTGGTTTCTGCATAGCTCATTGTTGTCACTCCACTTAATGATGCACATAGCAGCATCGCAACAGTCAGTTTTTGGGCGAATGTTTTCATGAATATGGACCCCGGGTTGTTGTGTTGCGGTCATTATAGTTAGCAGAAATAGTGCTGATTAGAGGCCAAAAGCTGCTAGGATTCATATCATATTGTTATAAATTGGTGAGCATGATGGCGAAACGGGAAAACTATAATGAGCTTTACCTGTTCATGCAGGTGGTACGGGAGGGGAGCTTCACGGCGGCTGCGCAGCGGCTTGGGCTGGCGCAATCCGGGATCAGCCGCTCGGTTCGCGAGCTGGAAGAGCGGTTGGGCGTTCAGCTTTTGGTCCGCACCACGCGTAAGCTGTCGCTAACCCACGCGGGGGAACAGCTTTATCAGACAGCCGAGTCCGCGTTCGATACGCTCGATACGGGCCTGGCGACCCTGGCACACTATCGTCAGACGCCGTCCGGCACGGTACGTATTAATGCCAGCCAGCACGCTATCGACAAATGTCTGCTGCCAAAGCTCGCCATTTTTAAACAACGTTACCCGGACATCAGGCTGGAACTGATGAATGAAAGCCGCTTCGTCGACATTATCGCCGAGCGGTTCGATGCGGGTGTCAGACTCGGGCCGGAAGTGGGGCAGGGAATGATTGCAGTACGTATCACGCCTGATATGGAAATGGCCGCAGTGGCTGCCCCGGAACACTTCAGACGCTACGGTTTTCCCCAGACGCCTGCGGATTTAGTGGCGCACCCCTGCATTGCCTACCAGCTTGCCGACGGGAGTGACTATCAGTGGGAGCTGGTGCAGGACGGGAAAAAAATCACCCATCGGCCAGAGGGGCAATGGGCGCTGTCTGACAGCTACATGGAAGCCGAAGCCGCCCGGCTGGGGCTTGGGCTGGCCTATGTTCCAGTGGAGCTGGTGGCTGACGATCTGGAGCGCGGAACGCTTATCCGGGTGTTGCAGCGCTATAGCCTGCGGATGGACGGACTGTATCTCTATTATCCGCACCGTAACGTGTCGCCTGCGCTTAGAGCGGTGATTGATACGCTGAAAATTTAGGGCGGTGTTGTCTTTCGAGAATACGCCTCGCAAACTGCAAAGTAAGCGCAGGAAATCTCTGGAAAATAATTTTCTGCAATTGACATCCTTTATTGGACACAAAACAACTCCTACATTACAGCCTGTTTCTCTAATATCATCTATATTCATTTATATTTATAATTGATACGATGCCTCAGCCAAAAATAACAGAAATAATACTTTACGAGCCTCGGCCTCTATTTCGAAATGTGGCAAAAAACAGCATCCAGGTCGCCAACGGTTCCCTGCTGGTGATTGAACCAGACGCGCTGATAGAGGAGGTAACCCCCGTTACCGATCAAACGTCTCTGTTCGCTGCAGGCCTTAGTGGCGCCGGTGAAGAAATATATGCGCTATTACGGCTGATTCAACATCTAATAATGCTGGGAAAAGAAACTATCGTCTGGGTCGCTAAGCGGGATGTTCTTCTTACCAGACTGATGTACGAGCTTGGTGTACAGACGCTGCTCTGCGAAAATTACCTGGAAGAGGAACTCCCTCAGCGCATGAAATCCACCAGTTTCAGATCAGGATATTTGCCTTTACGCCCCGCGCTAATAAATAACATGAATAAAAAAAACAGGCTCACACACTCGGAGCTGAATATTCTTATCGACTGCGCCCGAGGTCTGAATGCCTATGAAATCGCCAGTCTGCGCCATATGGGATACAAAACGGTCTTCACCCATAAACAAAACATTCGGTTGCGTCTGGGGCTACAAAAGTCAGCCAGTTGGCTGGATCTGCTTAACCGTTTGGATCAGATCTGTTCAGTCTGAACATCTGGAGGACTATGTTTACTTTTACTATTTATTCTCGTGTGGTTCATCCGACTCTACTGAATGGGTTTCTATCCAGCTTAAAGGCTTTTCGTGAGCAAAATCCAGAATGGAATTATGAACTTATACGGCATGATAATGCACATCTGACTTTGCTTGATTTCACCGCATATGACGCACTTACTGATATCACCGCCGCGGAGTACGAAGGTCTCTGCCGGCCAGGTGAAGGTACTGCGCTGGTTATGCTCTCTGCGTGTCAGGAGAAGCTGGCGCTTCAGCTAATGAAGTCATACCGGTGTTCGCTGCTTTGTGTGGATGAACGTTTGCTGGAGCTGCGTGAGCTGATAAAACACAGTATGAAAAGTCAACGTTATATTAGTGCTCACTTCCTGCGACTCAAGGAGCAAAAGAATAATATAGCCGACGGTATGTTTTTTACCGATGCAGAAAGAAAAGTACTTAGTGGCCTGAAAAGTGGTAAAACCGGAATTGAATTATCACGCGAAATGTTTCGAAGTCAGAAAACGATCAGTACCCACAAACGAAAGATTATGTTTAAGCTGGGAGTAAAAAATGATCTGGAACTGCGCAAAGCGATACAGAAGCTCCAGCCGCCGCATTGATGCGGCAGCTGTTCTTCCATCAGGTCATTTATTACATGATATTCGCTGTCTGACATAATGACCCTGCGTTAATTACCAGTTAATGCGTTTAATATTTTTCAGGTAATTTATTTATTTTTTTAAGAATCCCTCGATTGATCTCGATATAACCACCGATACGTAAATCACCCAGTATTTTCATCACACGACTGCGTGAAAGTCGGGTTTTTTCCAGAATATAATCACTGACGTTGACATGATCGCTGAGCGCTTCATCTTCATTCATCAGGGCAATCAAATTCAGTCGTATCAGCTCATAGGTTGATAGTCCGACGGATGAATAGTGGGCGAGGAGCAGTTGACGGACGGCATACATATAACAGTATGAAGCATCTTTCCATAACTCCTGCGTATTGATGACGTCAAGCATCTCTTTTGTAGGTAAGATCTCATAGCTAACGCTTTTGTAGGCTTTTATAAAAATGCCGGCGTTAGTATCAATTAATTCGTTCATCCCAGTAATCATCGGGCCTCTGATATATTTAATTAGAAGCCGATCGCTGCTTCTGTATATCGCAACGACTCCCTCATGCAGGATAAACGTTACTGGCTCAGTTTGCTTCTCCAGCGTAATGAGCTGACGTGGCTTAGCACTCTGGATCCGCCTGGTGTCAGAGGCTGCCTTGATCAGTGCATTAAAATGTGTTTCAGGTTTCATACTTATGGTTACCAAAAAATAATAATTCTTAATTTATGATAGAAGAGTTTTTGAAAAGATGATAAAAATTCCGAGTCAGAACGTATCGGAACAATCGTTCTGGAAGTTTATAAGGCTCTGAACAGAATATTGGGTTGGGAGTACTATCTTCATCTGGACATCCTGGGGAGGAAAAACAAATATGAAACCGCCTGCCGATAGCGGTTTTACGTACTGAGCCTGACCTTAGTGGTATGCAGATGACATGGTAATAACAGGACTGATTTTACGGGGTGTGGCGCCAGCGCCCATACTCAAAGCGCGTGTATGGGTTTGAAGCGTCGGCGTGCCAACTGCTGAGGCAGTATCGATACCTCCCATTTTTCCGTCGCTGAAGGCCCCATTAAAAAGTCCTTCCAGCCGCTCTCCTGTAGCATGCCAGTTGAGTTTATCGATCTGTTTATCTGAGTCGGCTTCCTTAAGCGCGCCAGAACGATTGATAAGTTTGGTACTGGTGGAGACGGCAATCTGTTGGGTATTATTTTCCCAAGACGCAGACGGGATCGCCTTGACGCAGAGTCTGCGCAACGACTCTTTATCCTGGTAAAGTGTGCCTGCAATAATAAGGCGCGTTAGATTCGCTTTATCGTCCGGGTTGCGCACGCTTAATGAAACTTCTTTTTTAACCGCTTCATATAAAAACTGGATGCCGCCAATATTGGCAGTGTTGCAGGTATTATTAATAAGGGCAGCTGTAACCCAGTCATTTAATATACGCAATGTGGCTTTCAATCCTGACTCCACAATAAATAATTAAAATAGACCCCGTTAAATTAATATCTGGAGTGTCTTGCAGATATTAAAATATGATACTGGTGAAGTTAAGAAAAGTCTCTTTTTGTATGTCCTTAAAAGGATTGTGTGCTGGTTGTTACAACAGAGTTAACGTTTTTTAATTATCGACTATAATCGCAAAATCGCGTTCATGAATGAACCAATCTGATGTATCCGCAGGCAGAATAGAGTTTTTAGACGTTATTACCCAGGCTTTTGCCTGGTAACAGGATTGCACTATAACTACGAAAGTAATGTTGGTTTTTCTTTAATAAAAAGAAAATAAAAAGAAAAATACCGCTCTGTATAGAATAAAAGGCGTTTATTATTACCGGGCGCATTATAGCATCTATTATTATGTACCCGGGAAAGTGAGATGTTTAAGGCGGCCACCCTGACCGCTGCGCCAATCCTACATGCTGTACTTACCGATTGGCGCAGGCTGTAAGACACATACCGGAACTGCTAATTAAATTGCGTGGTTTATAACCTACAGCGCAGCCTTCGAGTCCGACATGCGGGACGAACGAACGCTCAAACAAACGTTAAGGGTCAATATAATCGTTAACATCAATCAGCTGTGGATCCCTGCTGACAGCTAAAAAAGCCGTAAGCGGTTATCAGCTCACGGCTTTCGGATCGGTGATGATTTTCTGACAATCAGGCCGCTTTCACAGCCCTGATTTTTTTCGTGTCAGCTGCATCGGATTCTGTTTTATCCGCAGCAGCTGGAGTATTGAGATCGGGAAGCTTGCTGGTACGAAGAATATGCTGCACGGTCTCTTTCTGCTCGGCGAGATACAGGCCAAGATTTTCAGCCTGCGTTTCATCCATCTGCATTCCGCTTTGCAACAGCCAGTCGGTGAACGCGTCTGCCATATCGAGCAGCTTGTCGTGAGCGTCAGCCTCTTTCTTACTGGCAAATGTCATTTTCTCTTCACCTTTTCTAACGACAACAAATTTTGTTTCAACAGCCATTATGCGCACCTCATACTGTAATTATATACAGTATAACAGTTCCTGGTTTATCTTGCAGCTAAAAAGTGAGCACATTTCTAGCGAGAAGGGGGAACATTCGAAAATCGTGCGCTGATCGCATCACGTTCATACCCCTGCTGCTGCGTCAGTATCTGGTATAATTCAGGACGACGACCGTGGATCCAGCGGCGACCTGTGCTCATAGCAAGCAGGCTTAAATCCAGCTCAGCGCTCACCATCGCATCTTCAGCCGCCCAGGTTTCATTCACGATCCTTCCATACGGGTCGAGGATCATGGCATTTCCCGTGCGCACCTCGTCATCATCCGCACCGACACCGTTGCTGAAGAGAAGAAATACTCCGTTGTCATGCGCGCGGGCTGGCAGCCAGCGCATGAGCCATTCCCGGCCGCTTGGCCCTTTGAATGCGGCCGTAATTTCGTCCTTGCGCGTTTCCCGCTCTTCCCAGAGCGCCAGCGGAACAGGCGTCATCCCGTGAGGGCTGCGGGAATCGGTACCGCCTGTTTGATGCGGCGCGAGAAGAATATCGGCACCCAGCAGCGCCGTCGCGCGTACATTTTCGACCAGATTATTGTCCCAGCAAATCAGGATCCCGACCTTCACGCCCCACGGCGTATCAAAAACGGTAAAGCTATCCCCGCTGCTGATGGCCGGATGTTCAAAAGCATGGAGCTTACGATGCGTGTGCATTGAGCCGTCCGGCATACAGGCAACATACGCATTGTAGAGGCGACCATCGTCGGCGCGTTCAATAAGTCCGGCGCCAATAAGCATTTGATGTTTTATCGCCAGGGAACGAATGAGCGTCAGGGAAGGGCTGTCAGCAATCGGCTCTGCCAGCGCAGACACTTCCGCTGCGTTGAGCTTAGGGACATGCCAGTAGCCGGTGATGCACATTTCAGGGAAAGTGAGAATGTTCACCTGCTCAAGCGCCGCCTGTTCAATAAATTTCTCCATTATCAGGAGGTTGTATTTTTTGTTACTGGCCTGATGCTGAAACTGTACGGTTGCCGCCTTTAAGGATGTCAGTTCGTTCATGCTGCGTCTCCGGTTGTCATTGAGACTGAATTACATAACGATTACCGATAACTGTATAATCAAAACATTTCTTAATTCGATAACCATCTGGAATGCGAAAATGAACACCCGGCTGCTAAAGGCGTTTTTGATGCTGGCGGAAAAAGGTAATTATGCCGATGCGGCGCGGGCGCTGTTTATCTCGCAGCCGGCATTGACCAAACAGATCAATCTCCTCGAATCACAGGTGAATATGTCTCTGTTTACACGAGGTCGTCACGGCGCAATGCTGACCGCCAGCGGCAGGCGTTTGCTGCCAGAGGCTGAGAAGGTGGTCAGGCAGATCCGGCAATTTATGCAGCACGCTGAGCAGGTATCGAAAGGGGTTGAAGGGCATATTTCCGTCGGGTTCGGACTCTCAAGCTTTTATCTGGCGCCACGCTGTATCGCTGACTTTCGTCGGGACTATCCGGAAGTAGAAATGTCATTGACGGATCTGCCTTCCTTCCAGCAGTACGAGCGTTTACAAAATGATGAGCTACAGGTCGGTTTTGTCAGGGTTCCTTCCCCCGTGGCGCTTGAATATCTGCCGCTATTTACCGACCGGCTGGTTCTGGTTGCGCCCGCCGCGTCGCCGACACTGTCTGCCGCAGAGTGGCTCACGAAACGCCCTCTGTTGCGGCTTTATGATGAGCGAGGGCGGGGTTTAAACGCGCAAATTGACCGCTTCCTGCATGACAACGGCCTTTTCGTCTCATCGACTCAGCTGACTGACGATTTCCAAACTATCGTCGCGATGGTGGTTGCGGGTATCGGTGTGGCCATTCTGCCCACCAGCGTGACGCATATCGCGCCGCCGGAGCTGGTGATGATTCCGCTAGCGGGAGAGTCAATCAGCTGGAAGGTGGGCATCGCCTGGGACGCAAGCAGGGGGGATGTCATCCGTGACAATTTCATTGCTAGCGTAGCTGCTGCGTTTCCGGGCCAGCCATGCTCCGCCGCCATGCCCCGGGCGCCTGACCATACTGACGCTTAAAGCTGCGGTTGAAGGACTGCTGGGAGTCGAAGCCAAGCGCGATCGCCACGTTCAGAATCGGCTCATCGCTGCGGGTTAAGCGCTCAACCGATTTTTGCAGCTTTTGCGCGCGAATATACCCGGCGAGGGGATAGCCCGTATGTTCTTTGAACAGGCGCTGGAGGTGCCATTTTGAGTAGCCGGACCGCCTGGCGACGGACTCAATGTCCAGACGGCTATCCAGGTTGTTGTCGATCCAGTCGAGTAAATCATGCATAAATGCGCCAGTGTTCATCTGGTTACTCCCACGCTGCCTGTCAAAAGGTATCTTTGTCTGTTGCATTAAAAGGTGGCGCGTTTTTGTATTAATTGCAAGTTTTATTGTTGCATTTAAATCCCTGACCGAAACGGGTCTTTTCACATCTCATCAAATAGCACATAAAGTGCAACAATTATTCTTGCACTTAGTTAAGCGCCTTCCTACAATCGCCGCGATAGTGTATTCGCAACTGTTACAGTTTTGTGGCGATGAACGACACAAATGGCCTTGAGATAGCCACCGGACAAAGGAAGTGGCGCAGTGCCTCCTGCTGCGTCTTGCCCGGCGGCGACAATTACCGGAATAAAAATAATGAGCCTGCAAAAAACCTGGGGTAACTTTCATCTGAACGCGCTGGGGGTCATGTTGCTCTCCGTGCTGCTCGTCGGATGCGATAACAGCGTCGCGCAAAACGCCGCGCCGCCTGCGCCCGCCGTCAGCGCTGCTGACGTGGTGGTGAAATCCATTAGCCAGTGGGATAGCTTTAACGGCCGGATTGAAGCGGTGGAGAGCGTTCAGCTCCGTCCGCGCGTTTCCGGCTACATTGATAAAGTGAATTACACCGACGGCCAGGAAGTGAAGAAGGGCGAGGTGCTGTTCACGATTGATGACCGAACCTATCGCGCGGCGCTGGAACAGGCGCAGGCGAACCTGGCGAGAGCCAAAACGCAGGCCAGCCTGGCGCAAAGTGAGGCTAACCGGACCGATAAGCTGGTCAATACCAACGTTGTCTCCCGTGAAGAGTGGGAGCAGCGTCGTTCGGCCGCCACTCAGGCGCAGGCCGATATTCGCGCCGCGCAGGCGGCGGTTGACGCCGCGCAGCTCAACCTGGACTTCACCAAAGTCACCGCGCCTATCGACGGTCGCGCCAGCCGGGCGCTGATCACCAGCGGAAACCTGGTGACTGCGGGCGACACCGCCAGCGTCCTCACCACGCTGGTCTCGCAGAAGACGGTTTACGTCTACTTTGACGTGGACGAGTCGACCTACCTTCACTACCAGAATCTGGCCCGCAGCGGGCAGGGGGCGTCCAGCAATCACACGGCGCTTCCGGTTGAGATTGGCCTGACGGGCGAGGAGGGCTATCCCCATCAGGGCAAAGTGGACTTCCTGGATAACCAGCTGACGCCGAGTACCGGCACCATCCGCATGCGCGCGCTGCTGGATAACGCGCAGCGTCAGTTCACGCCGGGACTTTTTGCCCGCGTACGCCTGCCGGGCAGCGCGGAGTTCAAAGCCACGCTTATCGACGACAAAGCGGTGCTGACCGATCAGGATCGTAAGTACGTTTATATCGTGGATAAAGAGGGGAAAGCGCAGCGTCGTGACATTACGCCGGGCCGTCTGGCAGACGGTTTACGCATCGTGCGGCAGGGTCTGAACCCTGGCGATAAAGTCATCGTCGAGGGTTTACAAAAAGTGTTTATGCCGGGTATGCCGGTTAACGCCAAAACCGTTGCCATGACCGCCACCAGCGCCCTCAACTGATCCCTTGACCTGAGAATCCATCCATGGACTTTTCCCGCTTTTTCATCGACAGGCCGATTTTTGCCGCGGTGCTGTCGATTCTGATTTTTATCACAGGGTTAATCGCCATCCCGCTGCTGCCGGTGAGCGAATATCCTGACGTCGTGCCGCCAAGCGTGCAGGTGCGCGCGGAGTACCCGGGCGCCAACCCGAAAGTGATTGCCGAGACGGTGGCGACGCCGCTGGAAGAGGCGATCAACGGCGTTGAGAACATGATGTACATGAAGTCCGTCGCGGGCTCCGACGGCGTGCTGGTCACCACCGTCACCTTCCGTCCGGGTACCGATCCGGATCAGGCGCAGGTGCAGGTGCAAAACCGCGTCGCGCAGGCCGAAGCGCGTCTGCCGGAAGACGTGCGGCGCCTGGGCATTACCACCCAGAAACAGTCCCCGACGCTGACGCTGGTGGTGCATCTGTTTTCGCCCAACGGCAAGTACGACTCCCTGTATATGCGTAACTACGCCACGCTGAAGGTGAAGGACGAGCTGGCGCGCCTGCCCGGCGTCGGCCAGATCCAGATTTTCGGCTCGGGTGAATACGCGATGCGCGTCTGGCTGGATCCCAACAAGGTGGCGGCCCGCGGGCTGACCGGGTCGGACGTGGTCACGGCGATGCAGGAGCAGAACGTGCAGGTCTCCGCCGGACAGCTTGGCGCCGAGCCGCTGCCGAAAGAGAGCGATTTCCTGATCTCCATTAACGCCCAGGGCCGTCTGCATACCGAAGAAGAGTTCGGCAATATTGTCCTGAAAACGACGCAGGACGGTACGGTCG
>Ga0302349_1000112_pt1 | contig 153493 bp, 144 predicted proteins | sample PhyAR1_FD_202176 | JGI IMG/M metagenome (GOLD analysis project Ga0302349, IMG submission 202176) | Leaf surface microbial communities from alfalfa plants in UC Gill Tract Community Farm, Albany, California, United States - DLSL A.R1... | ecosystem: Host-associated > Plants > Phyllosphere >... | reverse complement strand
TCGTGCTGGCCCACGCCGACAACGTCGAGGCCGCCGGCTTCGTCTCCCATCTCAAGCTGCCGCACTACGTCGACTTCCAGGCCGAACTGGAGCTGCTCAAGCGGCTGCGACAGGAATACAGCGAGCGTCAGGAGGCCCGCGATGAGTGAAGTATTGACCGGCTATAACCTCGGCTATCTGGACGAGCAGACCAAGCGCATGATCCGCCGCGCCATCCTCAAGGCGGTGGCGATCCCCGGCTATCAGGTGCCGTTCGGCGGCCGCGAGATGCCGATGCCCTACGGCTGGGGCACCGGTGGCATTCAGCTCACCGCCAGCGTTATCGGCCGCGCCGACGTGCTGAAGGTGATCGACCAGGGCGCCGACGACACCACCAATGCGGTGTCGATCCGCCGCTTCTTCCAGCGCGTCGCCGGGGTGGCCACCACCGAGCGCACGCCGGAGGCTACGCTGATCCAAACCCGTCACCGCATTCCGGAAACGGCGCTGCGCGAAGACCAGATCCTGATCTATCAGGTGCCGATCCCGGAGCCGCTGCGCTTTATCGAACCGCGCGAAACCGAGACCCGCAAGATGCACGCGCTGGAGGAGTACGGCGTGATGCAGGTGAAGCTGTATGAAGACATCGCGCGCTACGGCCATATCGCCACCACCTACGCCTACCCGGTGAAGGTCAACGATCGCTACGTGATGGATCCGTCGCCAATCCCGAAATTCGACAACCCGAAAATGCACATGATGCCGGCGCTGCAGCTGTTCGGCGCCGGGCGCGAGAAACGCATCTACGCCCTGCCGCCGTTCACCAAGGTAGAGAGCCTGGACTTCGACGACCATCCGTTCAGCGTGCAGCAGTGGGACGAACCCTGCGCGCTGTGCGGCTCGCGCCACAGCTATCTCGACGAAGTGGTGCTCGACGATCGGGGCAACCGCATGTTCGTCTGTTCGGACACCGACTACTGCCGGCAGCAGCTGGCGCAATCTTCGCAAGAGGCGCAGCACTGATGACTTCCACCCCTTTGAGCACCACCCCGCTGCTGTCGGTGAACCGGCTCACCCACCTGTACGCCCCCGGCAAGGGCTTCAGCGACGTGTCGTTCGACATCTACCCCGGTGAAGTGCTGGGCATCGTCGGCGAATCCGGCTCCGGCAAAACCACGCTGCTGAAGTCGATCTCGGCGCGGCTGGCGCCGCAGCACGGGCAGATCCTTTACCGCCCACAGGCGGGCCAGGAACAGGATCTGTACGCCATGGCAGAGAGCGATCGCCGCCGCCTGCTGCGCACCGACTGGGGCGTGGTGCACCAGCACCCGCTCGACGGGCTGCGGCCGCAGGTCTCCGCCGGCGGCAACATCGGCGAGCGGCTGATGGCCATCGGCCAGCGCCACTATGGCGAAATTCGCCGCCAGGCCGGCCAGTGGCTGGAAGACGTCGAAATCCCGCTGTCGCGCCTCGACGATCTGCCGACCACCTTCTCCGGCGGCATGCAGCAGCGGCTGCAGATCGCCCGCAACCTGGTCACCCACCCCAAGCTGGTGTTTATGGATGAGCCGACCGGCGGGCTGGACGTGTCGGTGCAGGCGCGCCTGCTCGATCTGCTGCGCAACCTGGTGGTGGAGATGCAGCTGGCGGCGGTGATCGTCACCCACGATCTCGGCGTGGCGCGGCTGCTGGCCCACCGTCTGCTGGTGATGAAACAGGGCGAAGTGGTGGAGAGCGGCCTGACCGACCGGGTGCTGGACGATCCGCACCATCCTTACACTCAGCTGCTGGTTTCTTCGGTGCTGTCGTAACCCAAGGCGATAACAGATGACTATGCAAATCCGAGTTGAACATCTCAGTAAAACCTTTGTGCTGCATCAGCAGTACGGCACCCGCCTGCCGGTGCTGCACGACGCCAACCTGACGGTCCACGGCGGCGAATGCGTGGTGCTGCACGGCCACTCCGGCAGCGGCAAATCCACCCTGCTGCGCTCGCTGTACGCCAACTACCTGCCGGACAGCGGCCATATCTGGATCAACCACCAGGGCGACTGGCTGGACATGGTCAGCGCCGATGCGCGCCAAATTCTGGCGGTGCGCCGCCATACGCTGGGCTGGGTCAGCCAGTTCCTGCGGGTGATCCCACGCATCAGCGCGCTGGAGGTGGTGATGCAGCCGCTACTGGAACAGGGCGTCGAGCGCGCCGAGTGCCGCGAACGCGCCGAAGCGCTGCTCGCTGCGCTCAACGTGCCGCAGCGCCTGTGGCCGCTGGCGCCGTCCACCTTCTCCGGCGGCGAACAGCAGCGGGTGAACATCGCGCGCGGCTTTATCGTCGATTACCCCATTCTGTTGCTGGACGAACCGACCGCCTCGCTCGACAGCCGCAACAGCGCGGCGGTGGTGCAGCTTATCGAACGCGCCAAGGCGCGCGGCGCGGCGATCGTCGGCATTTTTCACGATGAAGGCGTCCGCCAACAGGTCGCCGACCGGCTGTATGACATGCAGGCGCCACAGGCGCTGGAGGCCCTCTGATGATCGTCAATAACGTTAAGCTGGTGCTGGATGACCAGGTAGTGCAAGGCTCGCTGGAGATGCAGGACGGCGTGATCCGCAGCTTCGCCGACGGCCCGAGCCGGTTGCCGCAGGCACTGGACGGCGACGGCGGCTGGCTGCTGCCGGGGCTGATCGAGCTGCATACCGACAACCTGGACAAGTTCTTTACCCCGCGCCCGAACGTCGACTGGCCGGCCCATTCGGCGATGAGCAGCCACGACGCGCTGATGGTGGCCAACGGCATCACCACGGTGCTGGACGCGGTGGCGATCGGCGACGTGCGCGACGGCGGCCACCGGCTGGAAAACCTGCAGAAGATGATCGATGCGGTGATCCACAGCCAGCGCGCCGGGGTGAACCGCGCCGAGCACCGGCTTCACCTACGCTGCGAGCTGCCGCACGAGAGCACGCTGCCGCTGTTCGAACAGCTGATGGACAAGCCGGGCGTGTCGCTGGTGTCGCTGATGGACCATTCGCCGGGCCAGCGCCAGTTCGCCTCGCGCGAAAAGTACCGCGAATATTATCAGGGCAAATACCACCTCAACGATCAGCAGATGAGCGAGTACGAGGCGCAGCAGGTCGCCCTGTCCGCCCGCTGGGCCGCGCCGAACCGCGAGGCGATCGCCGCCCACTGCCGCGCACGCCGCATCTCGCTGGCCAGCCATGACGATGCCACCGCCGCGCACGTGGCCGAATCCTGCGCGCTGGGCAGCGCCATCGCCGAGTTCCCCACCACCGAGGCGGCCGCCCGCGCTTCGCACCAGCAGGGCCTGCAGGTGCTGATGGGCGCGCCGAACATCGTGCGCGGCGGTTCCCACTCCGGCAACGTGGCGGCGCACCACCTGGCGGCGCTGGGCGTGCTGGATATTCTCTCTTCCGATTATTACCCGGCCAGCCTGCTGGATGCGGCGTTTCGCCTCGCGGCGGACGAACGCAACGCCTACGATCTGCCCCAGGCGGTGCGCATGATCACCCGCAACCCGGCGCGGGCGCTGGATCTGCAGGATCGCGGCGCCATCGCCGAAGGATTGCGGGCGGATCTGGTGCTGGCGCGGCCGCACGGCGAGCACGTTTACGTGCAGAACGTGTGGCGCCAGGGCAGGCAGGTATTCTGATGGCGCGGCTCATCTATCTGATGGGGCCTTCCGGCGCAGGCAAGGACAGCCTGCTGGCCGCGCTGCGGGCCGACGCCGACCGCGCGCCGCTGGTGGCGCACCGTTACATCACCCGGCCGGCGGACGCCGGCTGCGAGAATCACATCGCGCTGAGCGAACCCGAATTTCTGCGCCGCCGCGCCAAGGGGCTGTTCGCGCTCGACTGGCAGGCCCACCAGCAACACTACGCGTTCGGGATCGAAGTGGATCTTTGGCTACTGCAGGGGATCGACGTGGCGGTCAACGGTTCACGCGCCCACCTGCCGCAGGCGCAGCAGCGCTACGGTGCGCAGCTGCTGCCGGTATGCCTGCAGGTCAACGCCGCGATCCTGCGCCGGCGCCTGCAGGATCGCGGACGGGAAAGCGCTGAACAGATCGAGCAGCGGCTGGCGCGGGCGGCGGAATATCAGCAGAGTCTGCCCGCCGGCTGCCGGGTGCTGCACAACGACGGCCCACTCGACGATACCCTGGCGGCGCTGTTGGCGCTGCTGCCTACCGCCACCCGACAAGCTCAGGATGCGACGCCATGAACGACTTTGCCCAGCCGAAAATCGGCGACAACGTGACCCTTAACCGCACCCGGCTCGGCCAGTATGTGCATCTGGCCGACGATGCGATCCTGGAAGAGGTGGAGATGGGGGACTACTCCTACACCGCCGGGCACAACCAGATCTTTTACGCCACTATCGGCAAGTTCGTTTCTATCGCCTCCTATGCGCGCATCAATCCCGGCAACCACCCGACCTACCAGCGCATCGCGCAGCACCACTTCACCTACCGCGCTTCCGAATACGGGCTGGGGGAAGACGACGCGGCGTTCTTCGACTGGCGGCGCGAGCACCACGTCACCGTCGGCCACGACGTGTGGATCGGCCATAACGCCATCCTGATGCCGGGCGTCAGCGTCGGCAACGGCGCGGTGATCGGCAGCGCAGCGGTGGTCACCAAGGACGTGGAGCCTTACAGCATCGTCGCCGGCGTGGCGGCCAAGAAGATCGGCATGCGCTTCGACGATGCGCTGATAGAGCGTATCGAACGCAGCCAGTGGTGGCACTGGGATCACGCCACGCTGCAGGCGCGGCTGGCGGATTTTCGCGACATCAACCGCTTTGCGCAGAAGTACCTTTAACGGAGGGGGAGCGATGCAACTGACCTTTCTCGGCACCGGCGGCGCGCAGCAGGTGCCGGTGTTCGGCTGCGACTGCCCTATCTGCCAACGGGCGCGGCGCGAGCCGGCATTTCGGCGGCGCGCGTGCAGCGCCATGCTTAACTATCAGGGGGAAACGACCTTATTGGATGCGGGATTGCCGGCTTTGGAGCGGCGATTTTCGGCGGGGCAAATTCAACGTTTTTTACTGACACATTACCACATGGATCACGTTCAGGGGTTATTTCCTTTGCGTTGGGGGTGCGGAAATTCCATTCCGGTGTATGGCCCACCGGATGAACAGGGCTGCGACGATCTGTTCAAACACCCGGGCATTCTGGCGTTTCAGCCGCCGCTGGCGCCCTTCGCCACCGTCGAACTGGGCGGCATGCGCATCACCCCGCTGCCGCTGCAACACTCCAAACTGACCCACGGCTACCTGATCCAGGCGGCGGGCGCTGCGCTGGCCTACCTGACCGACACCGTCGGCCTGCCGCCGGCCACCGCCGACTATCTGCAGAACGTGGCGCTGGATCTGCTGGTGCTCGATTGCAGCCTGCCGCCTCAGCCGCAGGCGCCGCGCAACCACAACGACCTGACCCGCGCGCAGGAGACGCAGCGGTTGCTGCAGCCCAAACGCACGCTGCTGACGCACATCAGCCATCATCTCGATCTGTGGCTGCTGGACAACGAACTGCCCGCCGGGCTGGAGCTGGCGTTCGACCACCTCAGCGTCAGCCTCGGTAGCAGTGCAGCCGATCCGACTCCAGCACCCTGACCCCTTCGCCCGGCGTGAACGCCTGCTGCAGCAGCGTCTGCGCCACGTCTTTGGCGGCGACGGCGCGCCATTTGCCGGGCAGCAGCCTGAACAACGGCAGCGTGAGGCGCTCCATCAGGCGCGGCGCAGGGCGATCCCCCACCAGCATGGAGGGCCGCACCAGCGTCAGGCGCGGCCAGTGCTGTTCGCGCAGCGCCTGCTCCATCTCGCCTTTGGTGCGGTTATACAGGAAGGTGGAATCCGCGTTGGCGCCCAACGCGCTCACCACCAGACAGTGCTGCGCCCCCAACCGGCGGCCGGTCAGCGCACTCTCCACCACCAGTTGGTAATCGACGTAGCGGAAGGCATCGGCGCTGCCCGCCGCCTGGCGGGTGGTACCCAGGCAGCAGAACACCAGATCGACCGGCTGCTGCAGGCCGCTCAGCAGCTCGAACAGCGCATCGCCGACCGGGTTGGTCAGCTTGTCGTGCGGCGGCAGCGGCGTGCGCGTCGGCGCCACAATGGCCGTTATCTGCGGATCGCTTTGTAACAACTGCAGCAACTCGCGCCCCACCAGCCCGGTTGCGCCGACTAACAGTGCTCGCGCCATGCGATCTCCCGTTGTAATCAATACGTCGACTTAAAGTATAGACCGCGCCCAATGCAGCTTCTTGCCGAAGCCGAGGGTGTTGTCGGTCATCTTCACCTCGTGCAGATCCAGCCGCCATACCGAGGCCTTCATCGCCCTGGCGATCGGGAAGCGCTTGCAGTAACGCGCGCGCGCCGCCTCAGCCTCTTCGCCGCTCAGCAGCACCGCCTCGGCGCGGTACTGCACGCCGCGGATCAGCGCGATGCTTTTCGGCTTCGGCGCGATGGTGCCGACCACCCGGCCGTTGTTCAGCATCAGCCCGCCGTGGCGGGTGTGCGGTTCGGTCATCAGCCACAGCGCCATCGTCGCGGTGTCGAACACGTAAAAACAGTTGGCGCACCACATGTCGAGACCGTCGCCGGCGCACAGCGTTAGGACATGTTGCTTGCCGATGAAATCCGCAATCTGTTGCCGTTGTTCTGGGGTATTCAAGGTTACTCGCCTCCCGGTTCACTCACTTCATCTTACCCTGCGTTGTTGAAGCGAGTCACAAATAACGATAATCACCAAAAATCCCATGCGAATATAAAATCACAATATCTGTATTTTTACTCACTTCAACATCGGGCGGGTTTATAACATAAAAAAAACAAACCGGATTTATTTGATCGTTAGGCAACCGATTAATTGCGCCATTCTTTTATTCCCATCCTGACGGCACGCAAATTTAGCGCGTCTGCCCGGCGCCGATTAGCAATTTATTTACATGCTCATTTGTCTGTCAGGCCGCAGTTTATGCAACTCACTGCATAATCAATGAATAGTTATTTATAAACACCGGCATTTATGTGATGAAAATCACGATTTTCTGCCCATCTTGCGTTAAAATAGCGCCATCTTTTCACTCAGCAAGGTGGATTAGAAAATGGAAAACAATAATCGAAAAATGGCGCACATCAGGCGCACAACCCATATTATGATGATGGCTCATCGCAGCTGCTTTAGTTTCGCATTCTTCAACTACAGATAACCCTCACCCCCTCGCTCTTACGCCGTTGTTAAGAGTGTCTTTGCGTTTCACTTTATTCTCCGCACTCCGGTGATAATGTCTTTCCCCCGCAAACCGGGAAGGGCGCGCAATACATTTTTAATACCGTCAAAGAGCCTCCAAGAAAAATAAAACAAAGAACACAGTTAATGTCTTAGGGCATCACTGGGTTCTCGTACACCTTTATTTTCGTGAAGGCGTTAGCGGCAAATGGAATTATTTGACGACGGCGCGCCTTTGCCTGAAGAATGAGAAAAATGAAAAAATTAAAAATTGCCGCCAACACCCAAACCCTCGGCTGCTTTGAAACTGAACGCGACATCGTCGATGTGCACCACAGCGATTTTAATGACGTCGCCGCCATCGTGCTGTCGGTAGAAGACATCGCGCAAGGCATGGTGGTGCGCATCGAAGAGCACGGCCTGAACATTCCGCTGTTCGTCGCCGTCTGCTGCGAAGAAGAGCTGGATAACGCCGTATTGCCGGCGCTGCACGGTGTGTTTGAGCTGTGCGGCAAGAATACCCAGTTCTACGGCAAACAGCTGGAGGCCGCCGCCGCCAAGTATGAGAGCGAGCTGCTGCCGCCGTTCTTCAATACGCTGACGCAGTACGTGGAAATGGGCAACGCCACCTTCGCCTGCCCCGGCCACCAGGGCGGCGAGTTCTTCCGCAAACATCCGGCGGGCCGCCAGTTCTTCGACTTCTACGGCGAAACGCTTTTCCGCTCCGACATGTGCAACGCCGACGTCAAACTGGGCGATCTGTTGATCCACGAAGGCGCGCCTTGCGCGGCGCAGCAGCACGCCGCCAAGGTGTTCAACGCCGACAAGACCTACTTCGTGCTCAACGGCACCTCGGCCTCGAACAAGGTGGCGACCAACGCCCTGCTGACGCGCGGCGATCTGGTGCTGTTTGACCGCAACAACCATAAATCCAACCACCACGGCGCGTTGATCCAGGCCGGCGCCACGCCGGTTTATCTGGAAACCGCGCGCAACCCGTTCGGCTTTATCGGCGGCATCGACGCGCACTGCTTCGACGAGCGCTACCTGCGCCAGCAGATCCGCGAAGTGGCGCCGGAACGCGCCAACGAAGCCCGCCCGTTCCGCCTCGCGATCATCCAGCTCGGCACCTACGACGGCACTATCTACAACGCCCGTCAGGTGGTCGACAAGATTGGCCACCTGTGCGATTACATCCTGTTCGACTCCGCCTGGGTGGGCTATGAGCAGTTCATTCCGATGATGAAAGACTGCTCGCCGCTGCTGCTGGAGCTGAACGAGAACGATCCCGGCATCATCGTCACCCAGTCGGTGCACAAGCAGCAGGCCGGCTTCTCGCAAACCTCGCAGATCCATAAAAAAGACAAACATATCAAGGGGCAGAGCCGCTACTGCAACCACAAGCGCTTCAACAACGCCTTTATGCTGCACGCCTCCACCAGCCCGTTCTATCCGCTGTTCGCCGCGCTGGACGTCAACGCCAAGATGCACGAGGGCAAGAGCGGCCAGCGCCTGTGGCAAGAATGTGTGCGCGTGGGCATCGAAGCGCGCAAAATGCTGCTGGATACCTGCACGATGATCAAACCGTTCGTGCCGGATCAGATCGACGGCAAGCCGTGGCAAGCCTATGACACCGCGGCGATGGCCAACGATTTGCGCTTCTTCAACTTCGTGCCCGGCGAAAAATGGCACGCTTTTGAGGGCTATGCCGAATCGCAGTACTTCGTCGATCCGTGCAAACTGCTGCTCACCACGCCGGGCATCGATACCGCGACCGGCAGCTACAGCGAGTTCGGCATCCCGGCGACCATTCTGGCCAACTACCTGCGCGAAAACGGCATCGTGCCGGAAAAATGCGACCTCAACTCGATCCTGTTCCTGCTGACGCCGGCGGAAGACATCGCCAAGATGCAGCACCTGGTGGCCCTGATCGCCCGCTTCGAGAAGCACATCGAGCAAAACTCCCTGCTCAGCGAGGTGCTGCCTGCGGTCTATAAAAACCACCAGCAGCGCTACAAAAACTACACCATCCGCCAGTTGTGCCAGGAAATGCACGATCTTTACGTCAGCTATGACGTTAAAGAACTGCAAAAAGAGATGTTCCGCAAAAGTTATTTCCCGCGCGTGGTAATGAACCCGCAGGACGCCAATACCGAGTTCGTGCGCGGCAATGTGGAATTGGTGTCGCTGGCTAAGGCCGAGGGCCGCATCGCCGCCGAAGGCGCCCTGCCTTACCCGCCTGGCGTGCTGTGCGTGGTTCCCGGTGAAATTTGGGGTGGCGCCGCGCAGCGTTATTTCTTGGCACTGGAAGAAGGCATCAACTTATTGCCGGGGTTCGCGCCGGAATTGCAGGGCGTTTATATCCAACAGGATGAGGACGGCTGGAACCGCGCTTACGGCTACGTCATGAAAAATTAATCACCTTACGGGGCGGCGATTATTCTCGCCGCCCGGATCGCATCCTAAAAGAGAAAATGATCATGAGTAAGTCCAATAATAAAATGGGGGTCGTGCAATTAACGATCCTGACCGCCGTGAATATGATGGGTTCCGGCATAATTATGCTGCCGACCAAGCTGGCCGAAGTGGGCACGATTTCGATCGTTTCCTGGCTGGTGACCGCCGTCGGCTCGATGGCGCTGGCCTACGCGTTCGCCAAATGCGGCATGTTCAGCCGTAAATCCGGCGGCATGGGCGGCTACGCCGAATACGCCTTCGGTAAATCAGGCAACTTCATGGCGAACTACACCTACGGCGTTTCGCTGCTGATCGCCAATATCGCCATCGCCATTTCCGCCGTCGGCTACGGCACCGAGCTGTTCGACACCACGCTCAGCCCGCTCGGGATCTGTATCGCCACCATCGGCGTGCTGTGGCTGGCGACCGTCGCTAACTTCGGCGGCGCGCGCATCACCGGCAAAATCAGCGGCATCACCGTCTGGGGCGTGATCATTCCGGTGGTGGGCATCTCGGTCATCGGCTGGTACTGGTTCAGCGGCAGCGCTTACGTCGCCGCCTGGAACCCGCATCAGGTGCCGACCTTCGAAGCCATCGGCGCCTCGATCTCAATGACCCTGTGGGCGTTCCTGGGGCTGGAATCCGCCTGCGCCAACACCGACGTGGTGGAAAACCCGGAGCGCAACGTGCCGATCGCCGTACTGGGCGGCACCCTCAGCGCGGCGGTGATCTATATCGTTTCGACCAACGTGATCGCTGGCATTGTGCCGAACATGGATCTGGCCAATTCCACCGCCCCGTTCGGGCTGGCGTTCTCCCACATGTTCAACCCAACGGTCGGCAAGATTATCATGGCGTTGATGGTCATGTCCTGCGTCGGCTCGCTGCTCGGCTGGCAGTTCACCATCGCTCAGGTGTTCAAATCCTCCGCCGACAGCGGCTTCTTCCCGAAAATCTTCTCCAAGCTGAGCAAGGCCGACGCGCCGGTCAAAGGCATGCTGACCATCGTCGTCATCCAGAGCGGTTTGTCTCTGATGACCATCAGCCCGTCGCTGAACAAGCAGTTCAACGTGCTGGTGAACCTGGCGGTGGTGACCAACATCATCCCTTACATCCTGTCGATGGCGGCGCTGGTCATTATTCAGAAAGTGGCGAAGGTGCCGGACAACAAGGCGCGCATCGCCAATATCATCGCCGGCATCGGCGCGCTGTACAGCTTCTATGCGCTTTACAGCTCCGGTGAGGAAGCGATGATGTGGGGCGCCATCGCCACCTTCCTCGGCTGGACGCTGTACGGCATTGTCTCGCCGCGCTTCGAGCTGGCGGGAAAAAAGGGGTAAAGCGGTAAGGCTCCGGCGGCCGGGGATGGGATTGTGACGGCGAACATGCCATCATACGCCGACCCTGGCCACCGAAACGGCGTACGATGACCGACACTACCCCCACTCCCTGGCACCTCTACATGCTGCGTTTACCGAGCGGCATGCTGTATACCGGCATCACCACCGACGTGGCGCGCCGCCTGGCGCAACATCAAGCCGGCAAAGGCGCCAAGGCGCTGCGCGGTAAAGGGGAGCTGACGCTGGCGTTTCACTGCCAGGTGGGGGATCGCTCAACGGCGCTGAAGCTGGAATACCGCGTCAAACAGCTGAGCAAAATACAAAAAGAGCGGCTGGTGAATCACCCGCCGCTGTCGTTGGCGTATCTATTGCCGGCCGTTAAAAGCGATTAAACGGCGCAGAAAAAGCCACTTCGCCGCTGACGCCATTCAGAGCGTCTTGCGCCAGCGGATACACCTGGAATGCGCTTTCCGTGTCCGGCCAGCGACAATTCAGGCCATAGGCCGCGGCCGGTTTGAAACCGAAGCGGCCGTAATAGGCCGGATCGCCCAGCACCACCACCGCGGCGTAGCTGAATTCGTTCAGCGAATCCAACCCCTCGTACACCAGCTTTTCAGCCAGCCCCTGACGGCGCAGGCTTTCATCTACCGCCAGCGGCGCCAGCGCCACCCATTGGCGATCTTCGCCGGCCACATCCACCGGGCTGAACGCGGCATAACCCACTACGCCGCCTTCATCGTCAGTGGCGACCACGCCCAGCGTCAGCAGGCCGTCTTCGCGCAGCTGCTGCACCAGGTCGGCTTCATCGTCGCGGCCAAAGGCGCGGCGCAGCAAGGCATCGATACCCGCCGCGTCTACCGGTATCTCTACGCGGATCAGCATGATGCCGCCACACGGGAAGCCGACGCCGTGCCCTCCTGCAGCCCTGCTTCGACAAAATCAGCCAACTGCAACAGCCCCATGCGCAGCGGCGCAGGCATGCTTTCCAGCTCAATGGCATCCATCAAATTTTTCACATACAGGCCCAATTCGGTATCCCCTTCAATCTGCAGCCGACGCTGAAAGAACAGCGTATCCGGATCTTGCTTACGCGCCGCGATCAGGATCAGATCGTTGGCGTCGCCGCTGAAGCTGACGTCCGCTTCGGCGTGCTGGCTGACCACCAGTTTGTCGTTTTCTACCGTCATAAACCATTGTAGCGCCAGATCGCGAACTTCGATCTTTAACCAGCGCGATTCGAGAAATTCCAGATCGCCATCCGCCAACGCCTGGCGGAACTGCCAGCTCAGCACCTGTTGCAGCAGTTGGCGCTGCAGAGCGAACGGCGTGAATTTCAGCGGGATGCGCAGCAGCGACGGCCCCTGGCGCACAAGACGTGCTCGTAGTTGTTCCAACACGGTCATCCACTCCTTTCAATACGGACTACCGCTATTTTGCCACACTGACGCGCGGCTTCAGCGGTCTATATCAACAAATAGTGCATTTCACCGCCATGTTTATCAATACGCCATAAGCTGCCTCAAATCAAAACCCGTGCGCGCCCCTTTGCCTAAAATGGCCTCCCCGATTCGCGTTTGCCGGCGGAACACCGTCGTCGGCAACCTTTAAAGACAGCGTGCGCCCGGCCGGGCGTACGGCTAAGCCAGGATAAATCTATGGAGCTGCTTTGTCCCGCCGGCAACCTGCCGGCCCTGAAGGCCGCGGTGGATAACGGCGCCGATGCCGTTTACATCGGTCTGAAAGACGATACCAACGCGCGCCACTTCGCCGGCCTCAACTTCACCGAGAAAAAGCTGCAGGAAGCGGTCGATTACGTGCATCGCCACGGCCGCAAACTGCATATCGCCATCAACACCTTCGCCCATCCCGACGGCTACGCCCGCTGGCAGCGCGCGGTGGATATGGCCGCCCAACTGGGCGCCGACGCGTTGATTCTGGCGGATCTGGCGATGCTGGAATACGCCGCCCAACGCTACCCGCAGCTGGAGCGCCACGTTTCGGTACAGGCTTCCGCCACCAATGAGGAGGCGATCCGTTTCTACCAGCGCAACTTCGAGGTCGGCCGGGTGGTGCTGCCGCGGGTGCTGTCGATGCACCAGGTGAAACAGCTGGCGCGCACCAGCCCGGTGCCGCTGGAAGTGTTCGCCTTCGGCAGCCTGTGCATCATGGCCGAGGGGCGCTGCTACCTCTCCTCCTACCTGACCGGCGAGTCGCCGAACACCGTCGGCGCCTGTTCGCCGGCGCGTTTCGTGCGCTGGCAGCAAACCGCACAGGGCATGGAGTCGCGCCTGAACGACGTGCTGATCGACCGCTATCAGGACCACGAAAACGCCGGTTACCCGACGCTGTGCAAGGGCCGCTATCTGGTGGACGACGTGCGCTACCACGCGCTGGAAGAGCCTACCAGCCTCAATACCCTGGAGCTGCTGCCGGAGCTGCTGGCCGCCAACATCGCTTCGGTGAAGATCGAAGGCCGCCAGCGCAGCCCGGCTTACGTCAGCCAGGTGGCGCGCGTCTGGCGCCAGGCGATCGACCGTTGCCAGGCCGATCCGGCCGCCTACCGCGCCGACGCCGCCTGGATGGAGACGCTGGGCGCGATGTCCGAAGGCACCCAAACCACGCTGGGCGCCTATCACCGCAAATGGCAGTAGCCGGAGGATACATGAAATACGCACTCGGGCCGGTACTCTACTACTGGCCGAAAAACGACATCGCAACGTTCTATCAACAGGCAGCGGACAGCAGCGCCGACATCATTTATCTCGGCGAGAGCGTCTGCGCCAAGCGCCGCGAGATGAAGGTCGGCGATTGGCTGGCGCTGGCGCGCGAAATCGCCCGCAGCGGTAAACAGGTGGTGATCTCCACGCTGGCGCTGCTGCAGGCGCCGTCCGAACTGAATGAGCTGAAACGCTATGTGGAAAACGGCGAGTTCCTGTTTGAAGCCAACGATCTGGGCGCGGTGAACATGGCGGCGGAGCGCGGCCTGCCGTTCGTCGCCGGCCATGCGCTGAACTGCTACAACGCCTATACCCTGCGCCTGCTGCGCCGCCAGGGCATGATCCGCTGGTGCATGCCGGTCGAGCTGTCGCGCGACTGGCTGGCCAATCTGCTGACGCAGTGCGACGAGCTGGGCTTCCGCCACGACTTCGAGGTGGAGGTGCTGAGCTACGGCCATCTGCCGCTAGCCTATTCCGCGCGCTGCTTCACCGCCCGCTCGGAGAACCGCGGCAAGGACGAGTGCGAAACCTGCTGCATCAAGTATCCGCAGGGCCGCATGATGCGTTCGCAGGAACAACAGCAGGTGTTCGTACTCAACGGCATCCAGACGATGAGCGGTTACTGCTATAACCTCGGCAACGAGCTACCGAACATGCAGGGGCTGGTGGACATCGTGCGGCTGTCGCCGCAGGGCGCCGAGACGCTGGCGCAGATCGATGCCTTCCGCGCCAACGAGCGCGGCGAGCAGCCGCTGGCCTTGACCGACCACGCCGACTGCAACGGCTACTGGCGCCGCGTGGCCGGGTTGGCGTTGGTGGGGTGATGGAGGCCGCCGCCGGGCTTTCCCTCGCCTGAGGGGCCTTTCAACGCCATTATTCGGCTGGCCGCCCGCGAGGAGAATGCGCCCGAAACCACACATCGGGCGCATTCAGCCAGAACAACGGCAGGCGATTACCCTTTCAACGCAATTCGCTTTAATGACTGCCACAGGCGTTCTTTATCGCCAACTTTCAGGTGGGTCTGTTCCAGGGATTTCATAAAAACAAACCTGTCATTAAAGCGCTCGCCTTTCTTCAATTTATTGCTGACGCTGGTCAAAATCTGGGTATTCAACCGGCTGATTTTCGCTCTCACACTGTCCAGCGATTCAGGCTGCCAGCCGTTTTCCGGCGCCGACAGCCAGTCTGCCCGGTAGCGATACTGAATCGCTTTGGCCGCATCCATTTGCGCCTGTATAAAAGGAGCCACCGACTTGCCATCCAATCCCAATGCTTCCGCCTCGCGGACTGAGTTGGCCAATACGTTGGCCTCCTGAGGCAAATCCTCAATGGCCAGATGGTTGTTTGCCTTATACCCGGCAACGTCTTTCATGTAAGACAATCGCTGGTTAATCAATGAGGCGGTCTCATCGGTTTGAATAGGCTTTGCCACCGCCGTGATAGAGAAAAATAATCCAGCCAAAAGCAGCAACCCTCTCGTCACTTTAAAATCCATTTAACCTCTCCTGTCACAGCCCTGTTGGCAGTGGTTTTTGGCTCGCAACGAAATTCGCTATGCGTGCATAATCTTTTGCCACCGCCGGATGTTTGCGCCCGGGAAGAAACTCGAAGCTGCAGCGCTCGCCGTCTTTCACTAACTGCGACGCCAGATTCCTGACATTCAACCTTGGGTTATCCCCTATGCGCTGGAAGATCTCTTTCTCAAGATCGGTACTGTCCGGCTCCGCCCGCTCCTCGCGGCTGCCTAAGAGCAGCGATAACCAATCAATGCTTGCGGCAAGCTTAACGTCGCCTTCGGGCAGCACTGCGCCATTCGCCCACCAGAGCGCGGGACTGGCGGCAACATAGCGCTGAAAAGCCGTTTGATGATGAAACACCACGTATAAGGTGAAATGCCCGCCAAACGAATGCCCCGCCAGCGTTTGCATTTGCTTATTGACCTTAAAACGACATTCGACCCACGGTTTGACGACATCCTGAATAAATCGATAAAATTGCTCCGCTCCGCCCCCGTCTTTAAAGCGCTCGCTGCCATCGCTCACCGTATAGTCGAATGTGCGAGCCGCCTTAATATCGACCCCCTCCTGATAACCGATCCCAATATAAAGCACAGGGGATACATCATCACCGTGATAACCCGCCTTAATTAGGGTCTCAAAGTGTCTGTTGGCATCTAAAAAATACAACGGATTTAATTCGTTGCACCCAACACGCCGTTTATCGCATGCCAGGAAGACCTTATATTTTTGTCCATGATATTCAAACAGAACCGTTTGAACGCTTAATTTACCCGTCATACATCATGCTCCTTCATATTTATTACATAACGGCACCTATCTGAAACATCCCGTTTACAGACCAATCTCATGACTATGAGCGAGCAATTCATTTAATTATCCTACAATTAATGATTTCCGCACGCTAAGATCGTAAATCCCGAGGAGTTCATCACACACATCAACAATTAAGAAAACCTAATCATTTTGGGCGAAATAGAAATATAACAATTAAAATTGGATAAGCAATGTTCTATCCCGGCAAATATCACTTTTGGCTAAATAGTCGAAGGGTTATTTTTTAGGGATGATAAGTTTGAAAGAATTAGGAATAGCCTTATCAAAAAGAGAACATAACACTGCAACACAAACAGGCGTGATTGAAGGCGTGCGTGATTGTCGGCGGGCCAGACCGAATTTCAAGAAGGGGTTGCTGCGTGCCGCTAGCGAGGAGAGTTTATGCGCGGCCGAAACCCGATTGCCGGGTTGTGGTCGCTTTGCGTTATCCCCGCCGGCCGCGGGGATAACGCAATAACCCATTGGATTAATTATCTTTTAACGTCACCGGGAAAGGCATCAATGCCTCCCCTTACGCCCGCCGCTTCCTGAACATCCCGCGCAGCGCCACGCTGTTGCGCAAGAAGGCCACGCCGAAGCCCAGCAGGGTGTAGACCACGCCGAGTATCAACATCATCACCACGTCGCCCCACACTTCATTCAGCGACAGCCCCATCTGGTTGACGCCGGCGATCGCCTTGGTGCCCCAGGTGGAGGGAATGCTGTACGAGATGGCGCGCACCCAGGCCGGCATCGACTGCAGCGGCCAGATGGTGCCGGACAGGTAGAAGACCGGCGTAGTGATGAACGCCAGCGTCAGGTAGATCATCTCGACGCTGCGCAGGCACTCGGTCACCAGCTTGCCCAGCCCCAATACCGCCAGCAGGAACGGGAAGGTCAGCAGCAGCAGTTCGGCGATGTTCGCCGTCTGCCTATAGCCCAATACCCACGGCCACAGCACGAACAACACGATCGACAGGAACAGCCAGATCGGCAGCAGCGCCGTCAGCCCGCCGAGGTGCGCCGCCAGCGGCGCTTTGCCGCCGGGCATGCTCTTCATGGCGATATTGACGCGGATACAGGCGATCAGCAACGAGTGCTGCAACAGCATCACCAACAGCCCGGGGAAGATGATCGCCGCAAAGCTGATGCCGGGGTTGAACACGTCCAGCGTTTGTCCCAGTATCGGCGTCAGCAGTATCTGCGCCTGCCGTTCGCTGAAGCCGCTGCGCAGCAGCAGCCCGTTGTTGTACTCCGTCAGCAGCTGCTGATAGGCCGCCACCACGTCTTGTTGGATCTGGCCGTTGGCCAGGCGGTTGGTGGCGTCGCCGTAGACCGGCACCACGATGTTCTGCCCGCTGAGGATCTTCTTCTCCAGATCCACCGGCATGATGATCACCGCAAACAGCTTGCGCCAGCTGAGATCGCGCTGCGCCTGTTCCAGGCTGTCGTAGGTTTCAATCGCTATCTTGGACGTGGCGTCCAGCTGGCGGATCAGCTGCCGGCTGGCGGTGCTGTGATCCTGATCGACCACCCCCACCGGCAGATCCCAGACCGTGCGGTTGGCGTACACCAGGCTCATGATGCACAGCGACAGGATCAGCATCAGCCACACTGGCCGCTCCAGCATGCCGAGCAGCACCTTAACGAAGGTTTGCCAATAGAGCTTCATCCGGCGTTCCCCTCTTTTTCCAGCCGCGCCGGCAGGCGATTGCGCACCAGCAGCGCGGCTACCAGCGGATAGACCGCCAGCAGCGCGCACACGCTGAAGATGGCGCTGGCGTGCACCTGCCGCAGGAACACGTCAAACATCGCGTACAGCGCGTGGGTCAGCGGTTCGATGTTGGAAATGATGCGCGCCGGCAGCGGCATCGACAGCTCAGGCACCGCCATGCCGGAGAAGGTCATCGCGATACTGACCAAAATACCGATCAGGCTGTACGCGGTGATGGTACTGCCGGTAAAGGTGTACAGCAGCAGGCCGATGCTCTGCGCCGCCATCACGTAGAACAGGCCAATCATCAGCATAAACAGCGGGTTGCCGCTGACGCGGGCGTCAAAGATGCCCACCAGCGCCGCGATCTCGACCATCAGCAGGGTGGTGAAACACAGCGTGTACGGCGCCAGCTTGCCGAGTAGCGCCAGGCTGAACGGCTTGGCCTGCAGCAGCGACTTGCTGCGCGCCAGCACGTAGATCATGCAGGTCACCGCGAACAGCTGCAGCAGATGGATGGTGGCGGCGAACTGCTGGTAATAGATATAGCTGCCGCTGGCGTTGAACAGGCTGCCGTAGGAGAGCGTCACGTCCGCCAACGGCGGCAGCGTCTTGCCCATCTCGGTGGCGATGATGCTGCGGGTGCTGGCGTTGATTTCGTTCATCAGGCCGCCAAAGTCCTGGGTGGAGTACAGCCCGGCGCCGTAGAACAACGCATTGTAGTACATCACCACGCTCGGCTGTTTGCCCGACAGCGCGTTGGCCTCAAGATCCGGCGGGATATACAGCAACGCGTAATCCTGCGCGCTGCGCAGGCGGCTCAGCGACTCCGGCAACCCGCCGCCGTAAGCCTCGACGTGGGCGTGCGAACCGGCGTCCAGCCGCCGCGTCAGCGATTTGGACAGCGGGCTGTGATCGCTGTCCACCACTGAGACCGGCAGATCGAGCAGCGTGCCTTCGGAGAAGTTGCTGCTGATCAGCGCAAACAGGATCAGCGGAAAGATCCAGCTCAGCCAGTGCACCACCGGGCTGCGAAAGGCGACGCGACACTCTTTGTCGAACGCGTGACTGAAGCAGCGCCAGCCGGCCCTTACTCTTTCCATTGCCATAAGATGCTCATCCCCGGACGCAGGCCGTCCACCGGCTGTGACGGATACAGGCGCACTTCGAAGGTTTTCAGGTCGAAGTCGCCGGTGGCGCGGGTGGCGCGTTTGGTGGCGTAATCCCCCAGCGGCGCGATGTAGCGCACCTCGGTGTCGATCATTTTGTCCTTCAGCGCCGGCACCCGCAGCTTGACCTTGTCGCCTTTGCGCACGTGGGCCAGGATGTCTTCACGCAGGTTAAACACGAAGTAGGCGTCCGGCACCCGGATCAACGTCACCAGCGGGCTGCCGGCGTTCAGCAATTCGCCCACTTCGGCCGGGATCGGCCCCACTTCGCCGTCTACCGGCGCTTTCACCTGCAGATCGTCGCTCTGCGCCTGGATCTGCAGCAGGTTCTCTTCCGCCGCCCGCAGCGCCGCCGCATATTGCTGCCGCTGCTCGACGCGGTCGCCGTTGATGCCTTCATCCAGATTGGCCTTGGCGGCCTGCACCTGTTGGAAGGCGGTGTCGCGCGACCGGCGCGAAGCGTCCAGCTCGGACTTCGAGATATAGCCCTTGCCGGCCACGCTCAGGTTCCGGTTGTAGTCGTTTTGCGCATTGCGGTACTGCGCCTCGGCCTGCGCCAGGTTGGCGCGCAGGTTGCGGATGCTCTCTTCACGGGTGCCGTGCAATGACAGCTCAAGCTGCGCCTTGGCCTCGTCGCGCGTCGCCTGTGCGGAACGCAGTTGCGCCATCAGTTCGGGGCTATCGAGTTGAATGATCAGCTGGCCGCTTTTCACGTCGTCGCCGCGTTCGATCAGGCGTTCAACGACCCGGCCTTTCGCTTTGGATGCGACGATCACTTCGGGGGCATCCACTTCACCCTGCAGCAACAGATCCTGATTGTGCGCGCGGAACAGGATCGCCAATGCGATCGCCGCCAACATCAGCAACAGGGTAAACAGCGTCTTTTTTTTCATTATGTCAGCTCCCGGAACGGTAAGCGGCGGGCGGGGATAATTATTTCCATGTCTCAAATTGCTCCAAAAAACACCATTGCACTCATGAGGATATCACAAGCACATATCTCCTCTTTTATAACTATAAATTGGATTATGCTTTTAACACTAAAAAGCATCTTTTTTTCGGCCTTTTAGTATGCAGACTCCTGCAATCGCCCTTTAAGCGATCCACTCTCTGATGGACGATGTCATGACTGAACACACTGCCGTACCGCTTTCGGTACTGGATTTATCGCCAATCCCGCAAGGGGCCAAGGCGCGCGACGCTTTCCACTGTTCGCTGGATTTGGCGCAGCACGCCGAACGCTGGGGCTACCAGCGCTACTGGCTGGCCGAGCACCACAACATGACCGGCATCGGCAGCGCCGCCACCTCGGTGCTGCTGGGCTATCTGGCCGCCGGCACCCAGAGCATTCGCCTCGGCTCCGGCGGCGTGATGCTGCCGAACCATGCGCCGCTGGTGATCGCCGAACAATTCGGCACGCTGGAGTCGCTCTACCCGGGGCGCATCGATTTGGGGTTGGGCCGCGCGCCCGGCACCGATCAGCGTACCATGATGGCGCTGCGCCGCCACCTGTCCGGCGACGTGGATACCTTCCCGCGCGACGTGCAGGAACTGCAAAACTACTTCTGCGATGCGCAGCCCGGGCAACCGGTGCAGGCGGTGCCGGGCCAGGGGCTGCATGTGCCGCTCTGGCTGCTCGGTTCCAGCCTCTACAGCGCGCAGCTGGCGGCGCAGCTCGGCCTGCCGTTCGCCTTCGCTTCGCACTTCGCCCCGGATATGCTGTTCCAGGCGCTGCAGCTGTACCGCGAGAACTTCAAACCGTCCAAACAGCTGGCGCAGCCGCACGCCATGGTCTGCGTCAACGTGATCGCCGCCGACAGCGACCGCGATGCGCGCTTCCTGTTCAGCTCGATGCAGCAGCAGTTCATCAATCTGCGTCGCGGTTCGCCCGGCCCGCTGCCGCCGCCGGTGGATAACATTCACGCGTTGTGGACCGCCGGCGAGCAATACGGCGTCGAGCAGGCGCTGCGGATGTCGATCGTCGGCGATGAAAAAACGGTGCGCCACGGGCTGCAAACGCTGCTGCGTGAAACCGATGCCGACGAGATCATGGTCAACGGCCAGATTTTCGATCATCAGGCGCGGCTGCGTTCGTTCGAGATCGTCGCCGGCGTGAAGGGCGACATCGTGAAGGGCTAAAAAGCGAAGAGGCGGTGGGATCCCCACCGCCTTGGCGTTAACGCTGGATCAGGTAGCGAATGGTCGGCCCGTCCTGCTGGATATCCAGCACCTTGTAGCCGTGGTTGCGCGCATCGAGCGGGATGTTGTTGATCGACTGCGGGCAATCGCTGATCACCTCCAGGATCTCCCCCGGCTTCAGCTGCGGCATCGCCTCCAGCGTCGCCACCGCCGGGTACGGGCAAGGCTCGCCCAGCATGTCCAGCCGGTAGTCCGGCACTATCGTTGTTGCTTTCATGGCATGCTCCTCAAATTCACCACCTGCGCCTCAGGCCGGGCGCGGAAAAAGCGTTTCTCCCACCACAGCATGGCGGCGAAGGCCAGCGCCAGCAGCAGGTAAGTCACCAGCAGGCCGCCGATCGGGCCGAAGGTATCGAGCAGGTTGATCTTGTCGTAGTCGGTTGCCAGCGCCGGCGCCAGGTCATCCCAGTAATAGGCCAGCAGCGTAGCGCCGATGATGTTGCCCAACCCCACCCACCAGTAGTGCACCTGCCCTTCCACGGCGCGGTACATCCAACCGGTCTCGCAGCCGCCGGCCAGCACGATGCCGAAGCCGAACAGCAAACCGCCCAGCACCGCATTCGGGCCGGCCCACATGATCTTCGGCGCCACGCCGAGCTGCACGTAGCTGAAGATGCCGATGGCGCTCACCGCCATGCCGATGATGATGGCTTTCGCCATGTGAGTGCGGCCGGTGATCCACAGATCGCGGAACGCCGAAGTGAAGCAGATCTGCGCGCGTTCGATCAGCAGGCCAAAGCCGATGCCGAACAGCATGGCGATGCCGAGCTTCGGCGCATCGAACAGCGTCCACAGCGACCAGGCCACCGCCAGGCCGAAGACGGCCATGCCCAGCCGGAAGCGGCGGCGCGCCTGCTCAGGCTTCTGCGTCAGCGGCGCGGCGGCCTTCACCTTTTGCAATTTGACCGGGATGCGGAACATCGGCAGCAGCGTGAATTTGGCGCCGAAGTAAGAACCGGCGGCGGTCGCCAGCGCGAAAAACCAGGCGTGCAACGAGAACTGAGGAATGCCGGTGAAGAATGCCGCCAGGTTACACCCCATCGCCAGGCGCGCGCCGAAACCGGCGATGATGCCGCCCAGCAGCGCCTGCACGATGCGAATACGATGCTGCGGTTGACGCAGCTTGATGTTGTTGGCCCACAGCGCGGCGGCGATACAGCCGGCGAACATGCCGATGATCATGCGCCCGTCGATGCGCTCCAGCGGCGTGCCCTGCAAACCGATCACCTTGAAATAGCCCCACTGCTCAGGGTGCAGACCGAACCACTGCAGCACATGGCCACCCCAGCGCGTGAATTCGCCGGTCACCGCCCAGAAGGTGCCGGTCATGCCGAAGTAGTAGGTAGAGAGGATCCCGGCGGCGATCACCGCCGGCAGCGGCGCCCAAAAGCGCACCAGGTATTGAGATTTGAACTGCTGCCAACTCATGGCATCTCCCGTGCATATCATCCGTAAGAAAAAACCTTATGAATGATACGCCATTCAGGGGCGTTTGACGGCAATTTTCAGGCATAAAAAAACCAGCCCGCAGGCTGGTTTTTCAGAGCGCTCACCGCGAACGGAGAATCGGCGATTACGCGTCGCCGAAACGACGACGTGGTGCCGCCGGTGCGCCGTCATCACGGCGTGGCGCCGGCTTGCCGTCACGGTTGTAGTTACCGCCACGACGCTCACCGCCGTTACCGCCTTCACGACGTTCGCCGAAGGAACGACGTGGGCCGCCTTCGCGACGTTCGCCGTTGAACGGACGACCGTTGCCGCGACGCTCGCCGCCGTTGCCGCCGTCACGACGCTCGCGACGTTCGAACGGCTGTGCATCGCCCAGCAGCTGCATGTTCATCGGCTTGTTCAGGATGCGAGTACGAGTGAAGTGATTCAGGATCTCGCCCGGCATGCCTTTTGGCAGCTCGATGGTGGAGTGGGAAGCGAACAGCTTGATGTTGCCGATGTAACGGCTGCTGATGTCGCCTTCGTTAGCGATAGCGCCAACGATATGACGGACTTCTACGCCATCGTCACGGCCCACTTCGATGCGGTACAGCTGCATTTCGCCAACGTCACGACGTTCGCGACGCGGACGATCGCCGTCACGGCTGTCGCGGCTGTCACGACGGTCGCCGCGGCGATCGTCACGGTCGTTGAACTCACGACGCTGACGCGGCTTGAAGACCGGATCCGGTGGCAGGATCAGCGGACGTTCGCCCTGAGCCATTTTCAGCAGCGCTGCGGCCAGGGTTTCCATATCCAGCTCTTCTTCCGGCTGCAGTTTGGTCAGCAGCGCGCGGTACAGATCCAGATCGCTGCTTTCCAGCTGCTGCTGAACTTTCGCGGCGAACTTGGCCAGACGACGCTCGCCCAGCAGTTCTGCGTTCGGCAGCTCCACTTCCGGGATGGTCAGCTTCATGGTGCGTTCGATGTTGCGCAGCAGGCGGCGTTCGCGGTTTTCCACGAACAGCAGCGCGCGGCCGGCGCGGCCCGCACGACCGGTACGGCCGATACGGTGAACGTAAGACTCGGAGTCCATCGGGATGTCATAGTTGACAACCAGGCTGATGCGCTCAACGTCCAGGCCACGGGCCGCAACGTCGGTGGCAATCAGGATATCCAGACGACCGTCTTTCAGGCGCTCCAGGGTCTGCTCACGCAGCGCCTGGTTCATGTCGCCGTTCAGCGCGGCGCTGCTGTAACCGCTGCGCTCCAGCGCTTCGGCCACTTCCAGGGTCGCGTTCTTGGTACGAACGAAGATGATCGCCGCGTCAAAGTCTTCGGCTTCCAGGAAACGCACCAGCGCTTCGTTTTTACGCATGCCGTAGACCGACCAGTAGCTCTGGCTGATGTCCGGACGGGTGGTGACGCTGGACTGGATGCGCACTTCCTGCGGCTCTTTCATGAAGCGGCGGGTAATGCGACGGATCGCTTCCGGCATGGTGGCGGAGAACAGCGCGGTCTGATGTTCAGCCGGGATCTCAGCCATGATGGTTTCTACGTCTTCGATAAAGCCCATGCGCAGCATTTCGTCGGCTTCATCCAGCACCAGACCGCTCAGGTTGGAGAGGTTCAGGGTGCCGCGCTTCAGGTGGTCCAGCAGGCGGCCTGGGGTACCCACAACGATTTGCGGGCCCTGGCGCAGAGCGCGCAGCTGCACGTCGTAACGCTGGCCGCCGTACAGGGCTACCACGTTGACGCCGTTCATGTGTTTGGAGAAATCGGTCATCGCTTCAGCAACCTGAACCGCCAGTTCGCGGGTCGGTGCCAGCACCAGGATCTGAGGTGCTTTCAGGTCTGCCTGCAGGTTGTGCAGCAGCGGCAGCGAGAACGCTGCAGTTTTACCACTACCGGTCTGTGCCATGCCCAGCACGTCGCGGCCGTTCAACAGGTGAGGAATACACTCAGCCTGGATCGGAGATGGTTTTTCATAGCCCAGATCGTTCAGGGCGGAAATGATTGGAGCAGACAGCCCCAGATCAGCAAAAGAGGTTTCAAACTCAGTCGTCATGTACACGTGCCTCATTAATAATGGCAGCCAGTCTACATAACTCGTCGAGAAAATTTTCAGTCATTTTCATTGAAAAGTGTGAACCGGCTCAAATTAGATTATAAAACGAACAAAAAAGCCCTCGCCCGTTAAGGCGATAACTTTGGTTAAAAACCAATGTTCATCAGGCTGATAGGTGTTCGTCAGCTATTGCTGGTCCGATTCCGATAGGTCGTCTTGCTCTTGGCCCAAAAGCGCCAATTCCAACAATGCATAGCGGTGCTCAACGAAGTTGTGAACGTTGTTAGACACCGTCAGTTTGAACAGCGCCGAAGCGGTGTCCTTGTCCCCCAGACTCAGGTAGTGTTTACCCAAATAGAAGTCAGTTTCACTGAGATGCTCAGCGAGCGAAGTGTTATCCGTTGCATCTGCCTTGAGGCGTTCCATCAGCGTTTTTTCGCTGATCTTGCCCAGGTAGAATTCGACAATATTCCATCCCCATTGCCCTCTGTCCGCTTTGTCATAGCGCTGCTGAAGCGCTACCTCGGCCTTCTTGGGATCGATTTCTCGCTCCACCAGATACAGCCATAACGAACGGAAGGGATCGTTTGGGTCGTCTTGATAAAACGCCTGCAGATCATCCTGCGCCAACGGGAAGCGGCCGCCATAATACAGTGCGATGCCCCGGTTTAAACGCGCGTAATTGTAAGTTGGATCAAGCTCTAGTACAGAATCAAACGCTTCATAGGCAGCATCAAAATTGCCTGCCTGCGTTAAGTAAATGCCCAGGTAGTTGAAAACTTCCGGCATGTCGGGACGTATCGCCAGCGCCTGCGAGAAATCATTGCGCGCTAATGCACGTAACCCGAGGCTATCATACAGCACACCGCGCTCATATAAAAGCTGTGCGCGTTCGTCATCCGTCAGTGCCCGGCTGGCAAGAATTTGTTCCATGCGCGCCAGGATCACTTCCTGCTGCAACGTAGGCTGCAACGGGATTGCCAAAACTTCGTCTTTACGCCAATCATGGTTGCTGCATCCTGCCAGCATGAGTGCTGTCGCAACGTAACACCAGCGCAAGAAAGGCTTCATTTCCCACTCCCGAAGACAAACATTGGATGAACGTCCTGTCCTCCGTTTGCTAAAACGCGGGCATCCTACCCGCGCGATACGAACAGCTCCCAACCCCGTGGCGGGGAGCTGTAAAACTATCTATACAGTTATTCTGCTTCAGGCGCAGGTGAACCTGCTTCCGGCGCCATCGCTTCTTTGATGCTCAGACGCACGCGGCCCTGACGGTCAACTTCCAGTACCTTAACCGGCACTTCCTGACCCATCTGCAGATAGTCGGTCACTTTCTCAACGCGCTTGTCGGCGATCTGAGAAATGTGCACCAAGCCTTCTTTACCACCGCCGATAGCGACGAATGCGCCGAAATCAACGATACGGGTCACTTTACCCTGGTAGATACGGCCCACTTCGATCTCTGCCGTGATCTCTTCGATGCGACGGATAGCGAATTTCGCTTTCTCACCGTCGGTCGCAGCGATTTTAACTGTACCATCATCTTCAATTTCGATGGTAGTGCCAGTCTCTTCGGTCAGCGCGCGGATAACGGAACCGCCCTTACCGATCACGTCTTTGATTTTATCCGGGTTGATGCGGATAGTATGAATACGCGGTGCGAATTCGGAGATATCGCCGCGCGGAGTGCTGATAGCCTGTTCCATTACGCCCAGGATGTGCAGACGCGCGCCCTTGGCCTGGTTCAGAGCCACCTGCATGATTTCGCGGGTGATGCCTTCGATTTTGATGTCCATCTGCAGCGCGGTGATACCGTCGCGGCTACCGGCCACTTTGAAGTCCATGTCGCCCAGGTGATCTTCGTCACCCAGAATGTCGGACAGAACCACATAGTTGTCGGCTTCTTTCACCAGGCCCATCGCGATACCCGCAACGGCAGCCTTGATTGGCACGCCGGCGTCCATCAGCGCCAGAGACGCGCCGCACACGGAAGCCATGGAAGAAGAACCGTTGGATTCGGTGATTTCAGACACCACGCGAACCGTGTACGGGAAATCTTCCGGTTTAGGCATCATAGCCAATACGCCGCGTTTCGCCAGGCGACCGTGACCGATTTCACGACGCTTAGGAGAACCGACCATGCCGGTTTCGCCTACGGAGTACGGAGGGAAGTTGTAGTGGAACAGGAAGCTGTCGGTCTTCTCGCCCATCAGCTCGTCCAGGTTCTGTGCGTCGCGCGCGGTGCCCAGGGTCGCGGTAACCAGCGCCTGAGTTTCGCCACGGGTGAACAGCGCGGAACCGTGGGTGCGCGGCAGTACGCCGGTGCGCACATCCAGGCCACGGATCATGTCTTTTTCACGGCCGTCGATACGCGGCTCGCCACGCAGTACACGGCTGCGCACCACGTTCTTCTCGACGGTGCCCAGGATGTCCTGGATTTCGCCGGCGTCCAGCGTTTCGTCCTGCGCCAGCAGGGTTTCAACCACGCTGTCTTTGATCGCGTCAACCTGAGCGTAACGCTCTTGTTTTTCGGTAATGTGGTAAGCGTCGCCCAGGCGAGCTTCGGCCAGTTCAGCCACGCGCGCGTGCAGCGCTTCGTTGACCGCAGGCGCCTGCCAATCCCACTTCGGCTTGCCGGCTTCGGCAACCAGCGCGTTGATGTTTTCGATAACCACTTGCTGCTGGTCGTGGCCGAACACCACGGCGCCCAGCATCTGATCTTCGCTCAGCACGTCCGCTTCGGATTCCACCATCAGCACCGCGCCGGCGGTACCGGCAACCACCAGATCCAGACGGCTTTCTTTCAGTTCGTCGGTCGTTGGGTTCAGTACGTACTGATCGTTGATGTAACCTACGCGCGCGGCGCCGATTGGGCCGTTGAACGGAATACCGGACAGGCTCAGGGCGGCAGAGGCGCCGATCATCGCAACGATGTCCGGGTTCACCTGCGGGTTAACGGAAACCACGGTCGCGATCACCTGAACTTCGTTCAGGAAGCTGTCCGGGAACAGTGGACGGATCGGGCGGTCGATCAGACGGGAAGTCAGGGTCTCGCCTTCGCTCGGACGGCCTTCGCGGCGGAAGAAGCTGCCCGGGATGCGGCCGGCGGCGTAGGTACGCTCTTGGTAGTTCACCGTCAGCGGGAAGAAGCTCTGGCCCGGCTTGGCTTTTTTCTGGCCAACGACGGTAACGAATACGGCGGTGTCATCCATGCTCACCATAACGGCGGCGGTGGCCTGACGCGCCATCATACCGGTTTCGATGGTGACGGTATGCTGGCCATACTGGAATTTGCGAATGATCGGTGTCAGCAAAATTATATCCTTGATTAACGGCGCGCAATCGCATTGACGACTCGACACGCCTGTGACTCGATTTGCCTTCTCACTACATCCTCGCGACTAATGACAATCCTTATCTCAGGCGGGAGATAAAGCCTCTCATTAGCCGCGCGAACCTCTGTAACGGAAGAACCTGTTTGGAAACATCAGTAATACATTAACCTGATTTGCTTATGCTTCCTAGAAGAAAGGGGCCAAAATAGGCCCCTTTCCACTGAAACTTGCTAGATTAGCGACGCAGACCCAGACGCTCGATCAGGCTGGTGTAACGTGCTACATCTTTACGCTTCAGGTAGTCCAGCAGCTTACGACGCTGAGAAACCATACGCAGCAGACCACGACGGCTGTGGTGATCTTTTTTGTGCTCGGAGAAGTGGCCTTGCAGATGGTTGATCTGCGCAGTCAGCAGGGCAACCTGAACTTCGGTAGAACCGCTGTCGTTAGTACCACGACCGAAATCAGCTACGATTTGAGCTTTAGCTTCAACACTTAGAGACATTGTAATACTCCAGATTATAGATAATAAAAACAGGCGCCGATCTCTAATTCAGCAACCCAATGCATAAGCTGCGCCATTCTACTCTTAGCGCAGTGCGATCGCAAGGCGACGCAGTGCCCCGCCGTCAGTCGAAATGCTCGACCACCAGGCGGCGCGGCGCCACGCGACCATCCTCGGCGATGTCGCCAACGCCGATGAATTTCCGCTCTTCACCCTCGGTGATGCGCACCAGGCCGGATGCCGGCGCGCCGGCCACTTGCACCGGTTGCCCCTGCTTGACGTAACCCGCCACCACCGGCAGCAAATTCACTTCCGGATAGTTCTCAACCGGGCTGTCCATCGGCATCAGCAGCGGATCGAGCAGCTCGCCGGGCGCGATCGCTTGTTCCTGCGCCTGCGCCACCAAGGCGTTCAGCTGTTCCAGCGTCACCATGCGCGCGATGGGATAAGTCGCCACCTGCAGGCGGCGCAGATAGATCACGTGCGCGCCGCAGCCCAGCAGCTCGCCGAGATCGTCGGTGATGGTGCGGATGTAGGTGCCTTTCGAGCAGTGAATCTCCAGCTCGAGTTCATCCCCTTCCCAGCGGATAAACTGCAGCTCGTACACCGTAATGCTGCGCGCTTCGCGCGGCACTTCGATGCCCTGGCGCGCATACTCGTAGAGTTTCTTGCCCTGGTATTTCAACGCCGAATACATCGACGGCACCTGCTGGATGTCGCCGCGGAAGGTGTCCAGCGCCGCGTCGAGCTGCGCCTGGGTGAAGTTCACCGGGCGTTCCTGCACGATCTGCCCGTCGGCGTCGGAGGTATCGGTACGCTGCCCCAGCTTGGCGATCACCCGATAGCGCTTGTCGGAATCGAGCAGGTATTGCGAAAACTTGGTCGCTTCGCCCAGACAGATAGGCAACATGCCGGTCGCCAACGGATCGAGCGCGCCGGTATGGCCCGCTCGGTTGGCGTTGTACAGACGTTTTACTTTTTGCAGCGCATCGTTGGACGACAATCCCTGCGGCTTGTCCAGCAACAGCACGCCGTGGATGTCACGGCCGCGGCGACGAGGGCGACTCATTAATCCTCCTTGTCATCGCCTGAGGCGGAACGGCGCTCTGCGTCGTTCTTCACCACGTTGGTCACCAGGTTGGACATGCGCATGCCTTCCACCAGGGAGTTGTCGTAAGCGAAGGTCAGCTCCGGCACCACGCGCAGGCGCATCGCTTTGCCCAGCAGGGTGCGGATATAGCCGGAAGCGTCCTGCAACGCTTTGATGCCGTTGGTGACCAGATCCGGATCGTGGTTCTCGGTCAGCACGTTCAGGAAGGTGACGTAAACCTTGGCATACGCCAGGTCGCGGGACACTTCCACGCCGGAAACGGTCGCCATGCCGACGCGCGGATCTTTCACTTCACGCTGCAGAATGATCGCAATCTCTTTCTGCATCTCTTGCGCCACGCGTTGACCGCGGCTGAATTCTTTTGCCATTTTGGATTCTCCAGACAAATCGGGGGGCACAAAGGCCCCCCGTAAACAGATATAAGCAGATGTGCAATCGTTAAGCGATGGTGCGTTGGATCTCAATGATTTCGAACACTTCGATCATGTCGCCGACGCGCACGTCGTTATAGTTCTTAACGCCGATACCACATTCCATGCCGTTACGGACTTCGTTAACGTCATCTTTGAAGCGACGCAGGGATTCCAGCTCGCCTTCATAGATAACCACGTTGTCGCGCAGTACGCGGATTGGGTTGTGACGCTTGATGGTCCCTTCGGTAACCATACAGCCGGCGATAGCGCCGAACTTAGGCGATTTGAACACGTCGCGCACTTCGGCCAGGCCGATGATCTGCTGCTTGTATTCCGGCGCCAGCATACCGCTCATCGCCTGCTTCACTTCGTCGATCAGGTTATAGATCACGGAGTAGTAACGCAGATCCAGGCTTTCCGCTTCGATCACGCGGCGCGCAGAAGCGTCGGCACGCACGTTGAAGCCCAGGATGATGGCGTTGGAAGCCGCAGCCAGCGTCGCGTCGGTTTCGGTGATCCCACCTACGCCGGAGCCGACAATCTTCACCTTCACTTCGTCGGTGGAGAGTTTCAGCAGCGAGTCGCTGATCGCTTCGCAAGAACCCTGTACGTCGGATTTCAGCACGATGTTCAGCTCGGACACTTCGCCGTCGGTCATGTTGGCGAACATGTTTTCCAGCTTGGACTTCTGCTGACGCGCCAGTTTGACTTCGCGGAACTTGCCCTGACGGTACAGCGCCACTTCACGCGCTTTCTTCTCGTCACGCACCACGGTCGCTTCGTCACCCGCTGCAGGCACGCTGGACAGACCCAGGATTTCCACAGGGATAGACGGACCGGCGGAGGTCACTTCACGGCCCAGCTCGTCGCGCATCGCACGCACACGGCCGTATTCGAAGCCGCACAGGACGATGTCGCCCTTGTTCAGCGTACCTTCCTGAACCAGCACGGTAGCAACCGGGCCACGGCCTTTATCCAGGAAGGACTCGATCACTACGCCGCTCGCCATGCCGCTGCGAACCGCTTTCAGCTCCAGCACTTCGGCCTGCAGCAGGATGGCCTGCAGCAGCTCGTCGATACCGGTACCGGCTTTCGCGGACACGTGAACGAACTGCGCTTCGCCGCCCCACTCTTCCGGCATAACGCCGTACTGAGACAGTTCCTGCTTAACGCGATCCGGATCGGCTTCCGGTTTGTCGATTTTGTTCACCGCAACCACCAATGGCACCTGCGCCGCTTTCGCGTGCTGGATAGCTTCGATGGTTTGTGGCATCACGCCGTCGTCGGCCGCCACCACCAGAACCACGATGTCAGTCGCCTGAGCACCGCGAGCACGCATCGAGGTAAACGCGGCGTGGCCCGGGGTGTCCAGGAAGGTGATCATGCCGTTCTCGGTTTCTACGTGGTAGGCACCGATGTGCTGGGTAATGCCGCCAGCTTCGCCCGCCGCCACTTTGGTGGAGCGGATGTAGTCCAGCAGAGAGGTTTTACCGTGGTCAACGTGGCCCATGATGGTCACGACCGGCGCGCGCGGCTCGGCCGCAGCGCCCGTATCACGGTCGCTCATCAGCGCTTCTTCCAGCTCGTTTTCACGACGCAGGATAACTTTGTGGCCCATCTCTTCGGCAACCAGCTGTGCGGTTTCCTGGTCGATAACCTGGTTGATGGTGGCCATTGCGCCCAGTTTCATCATCACTTTGATGACCTGAGAACCTTTGACCGCCATCTTGTTGGCCAGCTCGGCCACGGTGATGGTTTCACCGATCACCACGTCACGGTTAACCACCTGCGCCGGCTTGTTGAAGCCCTGCTGCAGAGCGCTAGGCTTGCGTTTGCCGCCTTTGCCGCCACGGGTAACGGCACGCGCTTCTTCGCGATCCGCTTTGGATTCGGACAGCTTGTTGCCTTTCTTCTGCTTGGTGGCTTTGCCGCCGCGGGTGCGGCTGCGACGATCGCCTTCAACTTTGGCGTCGTTTTCATCTTCAGCGGCACGGGCGTGCTGAGAGGTGGTCACGTGATAGTCGGCGCTTTCAACCGCAGCGCTAGCCGCGTCGGCCTGGGCCCACTTCTCGCCGTTCTCTTCGGCCATGCGACGGGCTTCTTCCGCCACGCGCTTGGCTTCCTCTTCAACCTTGCGGCGCACTTCCTCTTCCGCTTTACGTTTCAGTTCAGCGGCTTCGGCTTCACGGCGTGCTTTTTCCGCCTGAGCTGGCTTGGTCATTTCGTCGGTATGTTGATTGGTCACTTTTTCTTTTTCCGCTGAATTACGCTTAGCAATCTCCGCGGCCTCACGTTTGGCTTGCTCTTCGGCTGCGCGCTTCGCTTCCGCTTCGCGTTTTGCGAGCTCTTCCGCTTCGCGCCGTGCCTGCTCTTCCGCTTCACGCTGTGCCTGCTCTGCCGCTTCAGCCAACTGGGCTTCCTGCGTATCGCGATTTACATAAGTGCGTTTCTTGCGGACCTCAATTTGCACCGATTTACTTTTACCGCCGGTGCTCGGGATATTCAAGGTGCTGCGCGTTTTGCGCTGCAAAGTGAGTTTACCCGGCGCGCTGCCGTGTTCACGGTTCAGGTGCGCCAGTAATGTTTCTTTTTCTTGCTGGGTAACAGAGTCCGACTCGGACTTGTTGATCCCTGCATCAGCAAACTGCTGTACCAGGCGATCAACCGGAGTCTGAATCTCTGCTGCCAGCGATTTTACGGTTACATCTGTCGTCATGCTGTTCCTTCCTGCTACAGTTATTACGCGTTGTCGCCAAACCAACAGATATTGCGTGCAGCCATGATCAGCTCGCCGGCTTGCTCATCGCTAAGCCCTTCAATATCAGCCAGATCGTCAACACCCTGCTCGGCAAGATCTTCCAGCGTACAAACCCCACGCGCGGCCAGTTTAAAGGCCATGCTGCGCTCAAGACCCGGCAGGTTGAGCAAATCGTCGGCCGGTTTGTTGTCGCCCAGGCTTTCTTCTTGTGCCAGGGCCAGCGTGGTCAATGCAGCTTTGGCGCGTTCGCGCAATGCTTCAACCGTATCTTCATCCAGACCGTCGATTTCCAACAGCTCTTTGATCGGCACGTAGGCCAGCTCTTCCAGCGTGGAGAAGCCTTCTTCAACCAGTACGGTGGCGAAATCTTCGTCGATATCAAGATACTTGGTGAAGGTATCAATAGCGGCATGAGCCTCGGCCTGGTGCTTGGCCTGCAGGTCGTCCGCCGTCATCACGTTCAGTTCCCAACGATCGTCGCCGCGGTGTTGTTTCAGCAGCTGGGAAGCCAAACGCACGTTTTGGCCGTTACGGCCGATCGCCTGCGCCAGGTTGCTGGCTTCAACGGCGATATCCATGGTGCAGTTATCTTCGTCTACCACGATCGACGCGACGTCGGCCGGCGCCATGGCATTGATGACGAATTGCGCAGGGTTATCATCCCACAGGATGATATCGATGCGTTCGCCGCCGAGCTCGCTCGACACGGCCTGAACGCGCGCACCGCGCATACCTACGCAGGCGCCGACCGGATCGATGCGCTTGTCGTTGGTTTTCACTGCAATTTTCGCACGGGAGCCTGGATCGCGGGCTGCCGCTTTAATCTCGATCACTTCTTCGCCGATTTCCGGCACTTCGATGCGGAACAGCTCTTTCAGCATTTCCGGGCTGGAACGGCTGACGAACAGCTGCGCGCCGCGAGCTTCGGGACGTACGGCATACAATACGCCGCGAATGCGGTCGCCCGGACGGAAGTTTTCGCGCGGCAGCATGTCTTCACGGCCAATGACCGCTTCGGCGTTGTTGCCCAGATCCAGCGCGATGCTGTCACGGTTCACTTTCTTCACCACGCCGGTGACGATCTCACCTTCGTGTTCACGGAAAGCGTCGACCACCATCGCGCGCTCGGCCTCGCGCACTTTCTGCACGATAACCTGCTTGGCGGTTTGGGTGGTGATGCGGTCGAAGGTCACGGATTCGATCTGATCTTCGACGTATCCGCCGAGCTCGATGCTCGGATCTTCAAACTGAGCGGCTTCCAGCGTGATTTCACGCGTCGGCTGAGTCACTTCGTCTACGGCGACCCAACGGCGGAAGGTATCGAAATCGCCGGTTCTGCGGTCAATGCTGACGCGCACGTCGATTTCCTGCTCGTATTTTTTCTTGGTTGCGGTGGCTAATGCAGTTTCCAGCGCTTCGAAAATCTTCTCGCGCGGAAGGGATTTTTCATTGGAAACTGCTTCAACAACAGCCAGAATCTCTTTGTTCATCCTAGTTGCCTCTTCCAAACTTTAAAAGTGGGGTACCAGGTTCGCTTTCTGGATGTTGCTCAGCGCGAACACTTCATCTTTCCCTTCCACAGTAACCGTGATCATCTCGCCTTCGACAGACTTGATAATACCCTGCCACTTGCGACGGTTCTGTACCGCCATGCGCAGGACCAGGCTGACTTCTTCACCGAGGTAACGCGTATAGTGTTCTGCGGTGAACATCGGGCGATCAAGGCCAGGAGAGGAGACTTCCAAGTTGTAAGCGACCGTGATTGGATCTTCGACGTCCAATACAGCGCTGACCTGGTGGCTGACATCAGCGCAATCATCAACATTGATGCCGTTATCACTATCAATATAGATGCGGAGCGTCGATTGGCGCGCACGAATGAATTCGATGCCTACAAGCTCAAAGCCCAACGCTTCTACCGGTGCCGAAAGCATCTCTGTTAACTTTTGCTCTAATGTGGACAAGCCCACCCCCAAGACATAAAAAAAGGGCTAAATAGCCCAGTGATTCTGTTGCCAAATAACAAAAAACCCCGAAAAATCGGGGCTTTATGCAACTGGACCCTGTTTGCCGCTAGGCGGCCTCGGTACAACTTTCGAGCAAGTGTCATTTTCAAATGTTGATCGAGAAAAGCGGGTTTCAATCGAAAAGTGTATTTGAAAATAAACACTTAAAGGAAAGTGGTTGCGGGGGCCGGATTTGAACCGACGACCTTCGGGTTATGAGCCCGACGAGCTACCAGGCTGCTCCACCCCGCGTCCGAAAACGTGGCAAATACTACGCCGATAATCGCAAAATTGCAAGTTATCTCTGGGATTTGGTACCGAGGATGGGACTCGAACCCACAAGCCCGTTAGGGCACTACCACCTCAAGGTAGCGTGTCTACCAATTCCACCACCTCGGTACTGATTCTTACTGCTAACGACCGTTGTTCTTTCGAGTTCACAACCACCGTTTTCAAACTTTTTTGCGGCTTACTGCGGGATATCGCTGCTCGGCTTGGCTGGTGCCGCCGGCGCGGTCGTCTGCTCAGTTTTCACTGGCTGACCCAGGTTTTCCCACTCGCTGCCTTTCTTGCTCTGGTTGCTGCTGAGGTTGCCCAGAATCAGGCTGATGACGAAGAACAGCGTCGCCAGCACAGCAGTCATGCGGGTCATAAAGTTACCGGAACCACTCGAACCGAACAATGTGCCTGATGCACCTGCTCCGAAAGAGGCTCCCATATCAGCGCCTTTACCTTGCTGCAACATAATCAGAGCAACCAGCCCGATTGAGATCAGCAGGAAAATTACCAGAAGAGCTTCGTACATAGTAGTACCCGTATCCTTGCGGCCTTACCGCATGCCAAATGCTTCACACTCATCAAGCAGGCGTTTTTTATAAACTGCCTACTGAAGCGGGTGTGAATACTAACCAAAGCCGCCAACCCGCGCAAGGGCAATTTGCAGCCGCTGGCGCGTTTGCGGAAAAAAACGCCAACAATCGCCTGTTCGGGCTCAGCGATGCCAAGCCCGGCGGCTAACTGTCTGTTTTAACCTGCGGATTTCACCGCGTCGGCGATGCGATGCGCCAGCGCGGTCACCTGCTGCTCGTCTTCGCCTTCCACCATCACGCGGATCAGCGGCTCGGTGCCCGATTTGCGCAGCAGCACCCGGCCGCGGCCGGCCAGCTCGGCCTCCACCTGCTCGGTGACTTTGCGCACTGCATCAGACTCCAGCGGATTGTGCTCGCCGGCGAAGCGCACGTTGACCAGGATCTGCGGCAGCAGCTTCATGCCGCTGCACAGGTCATGCAGGCTCATGTGGTTGCGCACCATGGCGGTCAGCACCTGCAGCCCGGCCACGATGCCGTCGCCGGTGGTGGTTTTGTCCAGCAGGATCACATGGCCGGAGTTTTCCGCGCCGATGCGCCAGCCCAACTCCTGCAGCTTCTCCAGCACGTAGCGGTCGCCCACTTTGGCGCGAGCGAACGGAATGCCCAGCTGTTTCAGCGCCAGCTCCAGCCCCATATTGCTCATCAGGGTGCCGACCGCGCCGCCGCGCAGCTGGCCCTGACGCAGGCCTTCACGGGCGATGATGTACAGGATCTGGTCGCCGTCCACCTTGTTGCCCAGGTGATCCACCATCATCACGCGGTCACCGTCGCCGTCGAACGCCAGGCCGACGTGCGCTTTTTCCTGCAACACGCGCTCCTGCAGCTGACGCACATCGGTAGCGCCGCATTTTTCGTTGATGTTCATCCCGTCCGGCTCAACGCCGATGGCGATCACAGTGGCGCCCAGCTCGCGCAGCACGCTCGGCGCGATGTGGTAAGTCGCGCCGTTGGCGCAGTCAACCACGATTTTCAGCCCCTTCAGGCTCAGCTCGCTCGGGAAGGTGCCTTTGCAGAATTCGATATAGCGGCCGGCGGCGTCGATGATACGGCTGGCTTTACCCAGCTCGGCGGACTCCACGCAGGTCAGCGGTTTTTCCATCTCGGCTTCGATCGCCTCTTCGACGTTGTCCGGCAATTTGGCGCCGTCGATCGAGAAGAACTTGATGCCGTTGTCATAGAACGGGTTGTGCGAAGCGGAGATGACAATGCCCGCTTCCGCGCGGAAGGTGCGCGTCAGGTAGGCCACCGCCGGCGTGGGCATCGGCCCGGTGAAGGAGGCGGACAATCCGGCGGCCGCCAGGCCGGCTTCCAGAGCTGACTCCAGCATATATCCGGAGATGCGCGTATCCTTACCGATAATGATCTTGCGGGAACCGTGACGCGCCAGCACTTTACCGGCCGCCCAGCCCAGCTTCAGCACGAAGTCCGGCGTGATGGGGCTGTCCCCGACCTTGCCTCGGATGCCGTCGGTGCCAAAATATTTGCGCTCGCTCATGTCTCTACTGTCCTTTAGCTGAAAGTGTTGCCTCGACGACACGCATCGCCTCGACGGTTTCTTTAACGTCATGCACTCTGACAATCTGCGCCCCCTGCATCGCCGCGATCACCGCGCAGGCCACGCTGCCGATAACCCGTTGATCCGGCGGCACGTTCAGCAGTTGTCCAATCATCGATTTGCGCGACATGCCGACCAACAGCGGCAAACCGAAACGATGAAATTCCGACAACCGGGCCAGAAGCTGATAGTTGTGCGCCAAATTTTTACCGAAACCGAAGCCTGGGTCGAGCAGCAATTTCTGATTTGTTATCCCCGCCTCGTTACAGCGCCGGATATGGTGCTCGAAAAACGTCTGAACGTCGGCGATCAGATCGTCGTAGTGGGGCGCCTGCTGCATGGTGCGCGGCTGCCCCTGCATGTGCATCAGGCAGACCGGCAAACCGCTTTCCGCCGCCGCCGCCAGGGCGCCCGGCTCCTGCAGCGAACGGATGTCGTTGATCAAATGTGCGCCGGCGTGCGCCGATTCGCGGATCACACCCGCTTTCGAGGTATCGACCGAGATAAAGACTTCAAAACGCTGCGCCAGCGCTTCCACCACCGGCACGACCCGCTCAAGCTCCTCCTCTTCGCTCACTTCCGCCGCCCCCGGTCTTGTCGATTCGCCGCCGATATCAATCATCGTGGCGCCGGCCGAAATCAGCGCATGCGCATGTACCAGCGCCTGGTTCAGGGTGTTGTGGCGGCCGCCGTCAGAAAACGAATCCGGCGTCACGTTGAGGATGCCCATCACCTGCGGATGGGAAAGATTGAGCGTCATGTCGCGCACGGTTAACTGCATGGTTGGTCCACCTTACTGTTGCCTGGTTCACTGCCCGCCGGGCAAAAAAAACCCCGGCATGCCGGGGTTTGATGTTATTACACAGCCGCTGTTACTTGTCGAGCTGTTCGGACATGGTGTTGCCCGGCGTTGGGGTGCGCGGCTCATCTACCGGCGTCGGGGCTTTCGGGGTGCCACCGTTGTCGGAGCTGTTGCCTTTGTTCGCATCGTCCCAGCCCGCCGGCGGACGCACGTCTTTGCGGTTCATCAGATCGTCGATCTGCGGCGCATCGATGGTTTCATACTTCATCAACGCATCCTTCATCGAGTGCAGGATGTCCATGTTTTCCATCAGCAGCGAGCGAGCACGCGTGTAGTTACGTTCGATCAGCGACTTCACTTCCTGGTCGATGATACGCGCGGTTTCATCCGACATGTGCTTCGCCTTGGCCACGGAACGGCCCAGGAACACTTCGCCCTCTTCTTCCGCATACAGCAGCGGCCCCAGCTTCTCGGAGAAGCCCCATTGGGTCACCATGTTGCGGGCGATGGAGGTCGCCACTTTGATGTCGTTCGACGCACCGGTAGAGACTTTTTCCGGCCCGTAGATGATCTCTTCCGCCAGACGACCGCCGTACAGGGTGGAGATTTGGCTCTCCAGCTTCTGACGGCTGGCGCTGATCGCATCCCCTTCCGGCAGGAAGAAGGTCACGCCGAGCGCCCGACCACGAGGAATGATGGTGACCTTGTGCACCGGATCGTGTTCAGGAACCAGGCGGCCAATGATGGCGTGGCCCGCTTCGTGATACGCGGTCGACTCTTTCTGCGCTTCAGTCATCACCATGGAGCGACGTTCCGCACCCATCATGATCTTGTCTTTGGCTTTCTCGAACTCCACCATCGACACCACGCGCTTGTTGCCGCGGGCGGCGAACAGCGCCGCTTCGTTGACCAGGTTGGCCAGGTCGGCACCGGAGAAGCCCGGCGTACCGCGCGCAATGACGGAGGCGTCGATGTCGGCAGCCAACGGCACGCGGCGCATGTGCACCTTCAGGATCTGCTCACGGCCGCGCACGTCCGGCAGCCCGACCACGACCTGACGGTCGAAACGGCCCGGGCGCAGCAGCGCGGGGTCAAGCACGTCCGGACGGTTGGTCGCCGCGATGACGATGATGCCCTCGTTGCCTTCGAAACCGTCCATCTCAACCAGCATCTGGTTCAGGGTCTGCTCGCGCTCATCGTGACCGCCACCCAGGCCGGCGCCACGCTGGCGGCCGACGGCGTCGATTTCATCGATGAAGATGATGCACGGCGCGGCTTTCTTCGCTTGTTCGAACATGTCGCGCACGCGGGATGCACCCACGCCGACGAACATTTCGACGAAGTCGGAACCGGAAATGGTGAAGAACGGTACCTTCGCTTCGCCGGCGATCGCTTTCGCCAACAGCGTTTTACCGGTCCCCGGCGGGCCAACCATCAGCACGCCTTTCGGGATCTTGCCGCCCAGCTTCTGGAAACGGCTCGGTTCGCGCAGGTATTCCACCAGTTCGCTCACCTCTTCTTTCGCTTCGTCACACCCGGCGACATCGGCGAAAGTGGTCTTGATCTGGTCTTCCGTCAGCATGCGGGCCTTGCTCTTGCCGAAGGACATCGCGCCCTTGCCGCCGCCGCCCTGCATTTGCCGCATAAAGAAGATCCAGACCCCGATCAGCAACAGCATCGGGAACCAAGAGATAAAGATAGAAGCCAGCAGGCTCGGCTCTTCAGGCGGCTCGCCGACAACTTTCACATTCTTCGTTAACAACGTATCCAGCAACTTAGGATCGTTGACAGGGATGTAGGTCGTGTATTTGTTACTGTCTTTCTTGGTAACGTTAATTTCACGTCCGTTGATTCGCGCTTCGCGAACCTGGTCCTGGGTCAGTTCGGACATGAAGGTAGAGTAATCCACCCTACGGCCATTCGACTCGCTGGGCCCAAAGCTCTGGAATACAGACATCAACACTACCGCGATGACTAACCAGAGAATTAGGTTTTTCGCCATGTCACTCAAGGGATTAACCTCATCTTACAACTGTGTTAACAAACAGCGTTAGGGTACTACAGTTTGCGCCCTGTCGCTACAATGTACACTTCGCGCGAACGGGCGCGGGAAGCGTCTGGCTTACGAATCTTAACCTTCGTAAACAGGGAGCGAATTTCCCGTAGGTACTCGTCAAAGCCATCTCCCTGGAACACCTTCACCAGGAAACTTCCGCCTGGTGCGAGGACATCACGACACATATCCAGCGCCAACTCCACCAGATACATCGACCTTGGAATATCGACCGCCGGGGTGCCACTCATATTCGGGGCCATATCGGACATGACCACCTGAACCTTACTCTCGCCTACTCGTTCCAACAGTGCCTTCAGCACCAGTTCATCACGAAAATCGCCCTGAAGGAAATCGACGCCAACGATAGGATCCATTGGCAAAATATCACAGGCGATGATGCGCCCGGTACCGCCGATTTGGGTGACCACATACTGCGACCAGCCGCCCGGTGCGGCGCCCAAGTCAACCACGGTCATGCCCGGTTTGAACAGTTTGTCGCTCTGCTGTATTTCATCAAGTTTAAACCAGGCACGGGAACGCAGTCCCTTTTTCTGCGCCTGCTGTACATATTTATCGCTAAAGTGTTCTTGTAACCAGCGACTGGAGCTAGCCGAACGCTTTTTATTAGCCATCTCGTTTTCCAACTATCATAAAAAGAGTCTTATGTCAGGGTCGCTGCTCACGTAGACTCACACCGGTGAAGACCGATTTGGTGATATACATGAGATGGCGGTAGAATGTACCGTTTTCAATCCCAACTTAAGCAAAAAAGACAATGAATCTGAATAATAAACAAAAACAGCACCTGAAAGGCCTGGCGCATCCGTTAAAACCGGTGGTGATGCTGGGCAATAACGGTCTTACCGAAGGGGTGCTGGCTGAAATTGAACAGGCTCTGTAGCATCATGAGCTGATCAAGGTAAAAATCGCCGCTGAAGATCGCGAAACCAAGACCCTGATCGCCGACGCTATCGTGCGTGAAACGGGCGCCTGCAATGTGCAAGTTATCGGCAGTACGCTTATTCTTTACCGCCCGTCGAAAGAGCGCAAGATCAGTCTACCGCGTTAATAACCATCAGGTTAACGAAAAGGTGCCATGCGCCTGACCAAGATAAAAGGCCGCTTGCGGCCTTTTTCCTATCTTTACAAAACGTTGGCGCATTAATGACCAACGGTCCCGATCAGAGATACTCGACCTTCAGGATCTCGTATTCCACGTCGCCGCCTGGGGTTTTGATCACCACCACATCGTCTTGCTCTTTGCCGATCAGGCCGCGCGCCATCGGCGAGTTTACCGAAATCAGATTTTTCTTGAAATCGGCCTCATCGTCGCCAACGATGCGGTAAGTCACTTCTTCTTCGCTGTCCAGATTCATCACCGATACGGTGGCGCCGAAGATCACCCGACCGGTGTTCGGCATCTTGGTGATGTCGATCACCTGTGCATTGGACAGCTTGGCTTCGATTTCCTGAATGCGGCCTTCACAGAAACCCTGCTGTTCGCGGGCGGCATGGTACTCGGCATTTTCTTTCAGGTCGCCGTGTTCACGCGCTTCAGCGATATCCGCAATGATTTTCGGGCGGCGCACGCTTTTCAGATATTCGAGCTCTTCGCGCAGTTTTTCAGCGCCAAACAAGGTCATCGGAATTTGGTTCATCGTATAAATACCTCTAAATCTTTCCTGTTCAAATAACCGTCATCCTGACGTATTCGTATGAAAACACGGTTGGCATACCGCCCCCCGCCTCCAGGCGACAAACAAAAGAAACCTGACTCGGAACGGAGCCCAAGCCAAGATCGGTTTTGCATTTTGATACGCATTTTAGCCTAGAGTTCCTTGAGGGTCATCGTTTACTTTTTCCCTGATTGCACCGTAGTATGACGGCACGTTATCCAGCTGTTATCCCGAGATTATGCGTTTTTCACGAATTGTCAGTGCATTGGCTTGCGCATTTGTTCTGAATGCGAATGCGGCCCCGGTTGAAGAGTACACACAATATCTGCCTGATGGGGCCAACCTTGCCCTGGTCGTTCAGAAGATCGGCGCCGGCTCGCCGACGATCGATTACCACTCTCAGCAAATGGCGCTGCCGGCCAGTACCCAAAAAGTGCTGACGGCGCTGGCGGCATTGCTACAACTCGGGCCCGATTACCGTTTCACCACCACGCTGGAGAGCCAGGGCGATATCCGCGACGGCGTGCTGCGCGGCAACCTGATCGCTCGCTTCAGCGGCGATCCGACCTTCAAACGCCAGAGCCTGCGCAATATGGTGGCCGTCCTGAAAAAGCAAGGCGTGCGCCAAATCAGCGGCGACGTGCTGGTCGATACCTCGGTCTTCGCCAGCCATGACAAAGCGCCCGGTTGGCCGTGGAACGATCTGACGCAGTGCTTCAGCGCGCCGCCGGCCGCCGCCATCGTCGATCGCAACTGTTTCTCGGTCTCGCTCTACAGCGCTCCGAATCCGGGCGACATGGCGTTTATCCGCGTCGCCTCCTATTATCCGGTTAATATGTTTAGCCAGGTACGCACCCTGGCGCGCGGCTCGGCAGACGCACAGTACTGCGAGCTGGACGTGGTGCCGGGCGAGCTGAACCGCTTTACCCTGACCGGCTGCCTGACGCAGCGCAGCGAGCCGTTGCCGCTGGCCTTCGCCATCCAGGACGGCGCCAGCTATGCGGGCGCCATCTTGAAAGACGAGCTGACGCAGGCCGGCATCCAGATCGACGGGCATTTGAAACGCCAGACGCGTCCCGGCATTACCGGCACGGTGATCGCGCAAACCCAGTCGGCACCGCTGCACGATCTGTTGAAGATCATGCTGAAAAAGTCGGACAACATGATTGCCGATACCGTCTTCCGCACCATCGGCCACGAGCGCTTCGGCGTGCCGGGCACCTGGCGAGCGGGCTCCGATGCGGTGCGCCAGGTGCTGCGCCAAAAGGCCGGTATCGATCTGGGCAATACCATCATCGCCGACGGTTCCGGCCTGTCGCGCCACAACCTGCTGGCCCCGGCGACCATGATGCAAGCGCTGCAGTACATCGCGCAGCACGACAACGAGCTGAACTTTATCTCGATGCTGCCGCTGTCCGGCTATGACGGCACCCTGCGCTACCGCGGCGGCCTGCATGAAGCCGGCGTCGACGGCAAGGTGTCGGCCAAGACCGGCGCGCTGCAGGGCGTCTACAACCTGGCGGGCTTCATCACGACAGCCAGCGGCCAGCGTATGGCCTTCGTACAGTATCTCTCCGGCTACGCCGTGCCGCCGGAAGATCAGAAACAGCGCCGCGCGCCGCTGGTGCGCTTCGAAAGCCGCCTGTATCGGGATATTTACCAAAACAACTGAGGGTCATCATGAAGCTGCTGGTCGTTGAAGATGATGAACTGCTGCAACAGGGGCTGGCGTTGGCGCTGACCGGCGAGGGTTACGTCTGCGACTGCGCCGCCACGGCGGCGGAGGCCAACAGCCTGCTCATCACCAGCCAATACAGCATGGTGATCCTGGATCTCGGCCTGCCGGATATGGACGGCGCGGCGCTGCTGCGGCAGTGGCGCCGCCAGCAGATCGATCTGCCGGTGCTGATCCTGACCGCCCGCGACGCCCTAGAAGATCGCGTCGACGGGCTGGACGCCGGCGCCGACGACTACCTGGTCAAACCCTTCGCGCTGGTTGAGCTGCAGGCGCGCGTGCGCGCCCTCCTTCGGCGCTACCAGGGCCACAGCGACAATCTGATGCAGGTGGATGACCTGCAGTTGAACCTCTCCAGCCAGCAGGTCTACCTGCAGCAACAGCCGGTGGAAGTCACGCCAAAAGAGTTCGCCATTCTGTCGCGCCTGATCATGCGTGCCGGGCAGACGGTCAACCGTGAGCTCCTGCAACAAGATCTCTACACCTGGCAAGACGATCTGGGCTCCAACACGCTGGAAGTGCACATCCACAACCTGCGCCGTAAACTGGGCAAGGATCGCATCCGCACCGTGCGCGGCATCGGCTACCGCCTGGAACCTTCCTCATGATCAGCATGCGCCGCCGCCTGCTGCTGATGTTGGCGCTGATCCTGTTGGTCACGCAGCTCATCAGCGCCTTCTGGCTGTGGCACGAAAGCCAGGAACAGATCAGCTTCCTGGTGGACGAAACCCTGTCCGCCAAAGTGCGCAGCGAGCGCGTCGATACCGAGATCGCCGAGGCCATCGCCTCGCTGTTGGCGCCTTCGCTGATCATGATGATCGTGACCCTGCTGGCGTCTTTCTGGGCCATCAGCTGGATCACCCGCCCGCTCAACCAATTGCAGCAGCGGCTGGAAAAGCGCTCTGCCGATAACCTGACGCCGCTGCCGATCACCAGCGACAGCCAGGAAATGGTGGCGGTCACCAATGCGCTCAATCAGCTGTTCTCACGGCTGGACAACACCATTCAGCAGGAACGCCTGTTCACCGCCGACGCCGCCCACGAGCTGCGCACGCCGCTGGCCGGCATCCGCCTGCATCTGGAACTGATGGAAAAACAGGGCGTCAAGGGCAGCCAGGCGCTGATCGCCCGCATCGATCAACTGATGCACACCGTCGAGCAACTGCTGATGCTGTCGCGCGCCGGGCAAGACTTTGCCAGCGGCCATTACCAGCATTTCGATTGGGTAGCCGATGTGATCCAGCCGCTGCGTGAAGAGCTCGACGAAATGACCGCCCAACGCGGGCAAACGCTGGCCTGGCAATTGCCGGCCGCCGCCGCGGTGAACGGCGATCCGGTGCTGCTGCGGCTGCTGCTGCGCAACCTGGTCGAAAACGCCCACCGATACGGCCCGGAAGGCGGCGCGATACAGGTGCGGTTAACGCCGCAGGATCGCGGTTATCTGCTGCAGGTCATCGACGATGGCCCGGGGATCAAGGAAGAGATGGTCGGGGAGCTGACGCAGGCGTTTCGCCGCATGGATCAACGCTACGGCGGCAGCGGACTGGGCTTGAATATCGTGATCCGCATCGTGCAGCTGCACCAGGGGCGCTTGACGCTGGAAAACCGCCGCGATGCGCGCGGCCTGAATGCCCAGTGTTGGCTGCCGGAAAAGGCGCTCAAATAATAAGGGCCCAGCGTTGCTGAGCCCTTTATCACCGAATTACTTCTGGTAAATGATTTCGACACCTTCGTCGTCGTCTTCGTCCCAGTCGTCATCCCAGTCGTCATCCGCCTCCGATTCCATCTCCGCCAGCTGTTCGCGGTGATAGTCGTCCCACATGAATTCGACTTTTTCCGGCGCGCTTTCTTCGATCGCCATCGCTTTCGGCTGGGTGTTGATGAAGTTCATCACGTCCCAGCACAGCGCGTTGACGCCTTCGCGGTTGGCGGCGGAGATCATGTAGTACTTTCCTTCCCAGCCCATGCCTTCCACAATCGCCTTGGCGCGTTCGGCGGCTTCTTCCTCACCAATCACATCAATTTTGTTGAACACCAGCCAGCGTGGCTTCTGCGCCAGATTTTCGCTGTATTGGTTCAACTCGTTGATGATGACTTTGGCGTTTTCCACCGGATCGGATTCGTCGATCGGCGCAATGTCCACCAGGTGCAGCAGCACGCGGCAACGCTCCAGGTGTTTCAGGAAGCGAATGCCCAGGCCCGCGCCTTCGGAGGCGCCCTCGATCAGACCCGGAATGTCGGCGACCACAAAGCTCTGCTCGTGGTCCATGCGCACCACGCCCAGGCTTGGCACCAGCGTGGTAAACGGATAATCGGCCACCTTCGGCTTGGCGGCGGACACCGCGCGGATGAAGGTCGATTTGCCGGCGTTCGGCAGCCCCAGCATGCCCACATCGGCCAGCAGCAACAGCTCCAGCAACAGATCGCGCGCTTCGCCGGCGGTGCCCAGCGTCTTCTGACGCGGCGCACGGTTGACCGACGATTTGAAACGGGTGTTACCCAGACCGTGCCAGCCGCCTTTGGCGACCATCAGTTTCTGCTCGTGACGGGTCATGTCGCCGAGGATCTCGCCGGTGCCCTGATCCTTCACGCGCGTGCCGACCGGCACCTTGATGATGACGTCTTTACCGCGTTTACCGGTACAGTCGCGACTCTGGCCATTCTGACCGCGCTCGGCGCGGAAAGACTTCTCAAAGCGGTAGTCGATCAGGGTATTGAGGTTCTCGTCCGCCAGCAGGTAGACGTCGCCGCCGTCGCCGCCGTCGCCGCCGTCAGGCCCGCCGTTAGGGATATATTTTTCGCGGCGGAAGCTGACGCATCCGTTGCCGCCATCGCCTGCAACGACCAGAATCGTTGCTTCATCTACAAACTTCATTTACCGTCTCCGTAAATCATTCACCGGGCTGCTTCAAAGGAGCAACCTGGGGGGGTTCTGCCCGTCGCGGCCACCACCGGTGACCAATTGCGGAAAACATAGCGCCCGCCACTACCACAAACGCGCCAACATAGCCGACGAGATTTAACGTCGGCGCGGCGAACGCCTGGGGCCAGGCCAGCGCCAATAAATCAGAAAACAGCAGGGTAAACAGCGGGGTCAGCGTCACCAACGCACTCACCTGCGCCGCCTGCCAGCGCGCCATCGCTTCCGCCAGCGCGCCATAGCCGATCAACGTGTTGGCACCGCAAAACAGCAGGCACGCCAATTGCCAGCCGCTAAGCTGGAAAATCACCTCGGGTTTGGCCAGAGGGAACAACGCCATCGCACATAAAGTGTACAACATAACCAGGATCTGCGGCGAAGCCAGCCGTCGCAGCAATACCTTCTGCGCCACGCCGTAGCTCACCCAGACCATCGCCGCACACACGCCCAGCATGACGCCCAGCGTGTAGTCCGTCAGCCGGGTAAAGATCTCTATCAGACTGACGTTGAAAAACAACATCAGTCCACAAATCAGCATCAAGGCGCCAATGACCTGGGTGATGCGCATGCGCTCTTTTAAAATCAGCACGCTGGCGAACATCATGCCCACCGGCGACAGCTGGCCAATCACCTGCGACGCCGTCGGGCTCAGGTATTGCAGCGAGGAACTGAAGAACACAAAGTTGCCCAACAGCCCCGCCGTGGCGATCGCCAACAGCAGCAGCCAACGCGGTTGACGGAACATCTTCAGCGGCGGCAGCTTGCCGCGCACCGCGAGGATCACGCCCAAACCGATGGCGGCCATGGTAAAGCGATACCAAACGACGGTAAACGGCTCCATCACCGCCAACACTTCTTTCATCGCGATCGGCAACGCGCCCCAGCAAACCGCCGTGGTTAACGCCAGGGAAATACCCACGCCGACCTGCTGCTTCGTATCCATATTACCTTCGCCAACGCTGACAGGGCTGCCCGCAGGCAACCCATAAATGTAAAAAGCCCCGCAACGAATTGCGGGGCTTACATCTATTTCGTAAGGCTCGAAAAATTATTCAGCTTCGATGCTGATGAATTTACGATTGCTCGGGCCTTTAACTTCGAATTTGACTTTACCGTCTTTCAAAGCAAACAGAGTGTGGTCTTTGCCGCAACCCACGTTGGTACCAGCGTGGAATTTGGTGCCGCGCTGACGAACGATGATGCTGCCTGCCAGTACTGCTTCGCCGCCAAAGCGTTTTACGCCCAGACGTTTAGCTTCTGAATCGCGACCGTTACGAGTCGAGCCGCCAGCCTTTTTGTGTGCCATTAATCCGCTCTCCTAACTTAAGCGCTGATGCCGGTGATTTTAACGTCAGTGAACCACTGACGGTGGCCCTGCTGCTTACGGTGGTGTTTACGACGACGAAACTTAACAATTTTAATTTTCTCGCCACGACCGTGAGCAACGACTTCAGCTTTGATCTTGCCGCCATCGACGAAAGGAACGCCGATTTTGATATCTTCGCCATTAGCGATCATCAGAATCTGGTCAAACTCAACCGCTTCACCAGTTGCGATGTCCAGCTTTTCCAAGCGAACGGTCTGACCTTCGCTTACTCGGTGTTGTTTACCACCACTTTGGAAAACCGCGTACATATAAAACTCCGCTTTCCGCGTGCCCGACTGTGTTAGTTCAGAGCGCGCTATAAATATTCACAATAGGGCGCGAATTCTACGCAAAAAAGCGGCGCATGACAAGAGCAGAATAAGACCAGATGTACAAAAAAGAAGAAAAAAAACACAGTTTCTTTCGTGGCGTTTATCTGAACCGTTTTTCAAGTACAATCATAGGGACAGTTACCGCCATGTACCGATGTGAGCAGCGATCTCAACGCGGTGAAGAGAAACACAGCTGAAAAAAACACAATGAACCTAGAGCAAATTACCGAGTTAACCGCGCAAGATATGGCGGCCGTGAACGCAACAATTCTCGAACAGCTGAATTCCGATGTCACGCTCATCAATCAGCTTGGCTATTACATTATCAGCGGTGGCGGTAAACGCATCCGGCCGATGATCGCCGTCCTGGCGGCGCGAGCGTTGGGCTATGAAGGCAACAAGCACGTCACCGTCGCCGCCCTGATCGAATTCATCCATACCGCCACGCTGCTGCATGACGACGTCGTCGACGAATCGGACATGCGCCGCGGCAAAGCCACCGCCAACGCCGCGTTCGGCAACGCCGCCAGCGTGCTGGTCGGCGACTTTATCTATACCCGCGCCTTCCAGATGATGACCAGCCTGGAATCGCTGCGCGTGCTGGCGCTGATGTCGGAGGCGGTCAACGTCATCGCCGAAGGCGAAGTGCTGCAGTTGATGAACGTGCACGATCCTGACATCAGCGAAGAAAGCTATATGCGGGTGATCTACAGCAAAACCGCCCGTCTGTTTGAGGCGGCGGCGCAATCGTCGGCGATCCTGTCCGGCGCCAACGCCGAGCAAGAGAAGGCGCTGCAAGATTATGGCCGCTACCTCGGCACCGCTTTCCAGCTGATCGACGATCTGCTCGACTACAGCGCCGACGGCAGCACCCTGGGCAAAAACACCGGTGACGATCTGAATGAAGGGAAACCGACCCTGCCGCTGCTGCACGCGATGCACAACGGCGACGACGCACAGCGTGAGATGATCCGCGGCGCGATTGAGCAAGGCAACGGTCGTCATCTGCTGGAGCCGGTATTGCAGGCGATGCAACAATGCGGTTCGCTGGAATACACTCGCCAACGCGCCGAGGAAGAAGCCGACAAGGCGATCGCCGCGCTGCAGGTCTTGCCGGCCTCGGAGCACCGCACGGCGCTGGAAGGCCTGGCGCATCTGGCAGTGCAACGCGACTTTTAAGAAACAAAAGTTTCTTAACGTTCTTATCAGGCCCGCTGATGCGGGCCTGTCTAGGTATTGTTCTCTTCGTCAATGCGCGCCAGCAGGCCGCCTATCCCTTCCCGCATCAGGAAAGCCACCATTTTCTCGCGCTCGCTCTCCGTCAAATGGTAGTAATACTCGATCCATACCGCTAACGGATCCTGGCGTTCTACGTCATACGCCGCCCCATCTTCTTTCAGCATCAGCAGGTTGCGCGCGCCAGGCGGCAGGCTGTCGATATGATACTCCAACGCTTTTCCCTGCACGCCTTTACGCCTGCGGCTTATCCAGCCTTCGCGCCGGGCCATCAGATTGATTCCCTGTGGTGAGGAAGGTAATCCTGCGATGCCTGTCAGTTCCTTGGCGGCAAACCACTCGTTTTTCATAGCCATCATCTCTGGGCAATAGTGGGCAAAGTCATTTTTGGAAATTACTTGGGTATTTTTTAGGAAATTTAATGGTATTCTTGTTTCCGAATAAGCGTTTCACGTTGTTCAAACGCCTAACCCTGATCCGTTAGTTATACCACTAACGCAACTTTGGCTAATCAGAAAAGGAATGTAAACATGAATTCAAGGAACCCAGATTGGCATCCGGCAGATATCATCGCGGCGTTACGCAAACAGGGCACCACGCTGGCGGCGGTGTCGCGCAAGGCCGGATTAAGCTCATCAACGCTGGCCAACGCGCTGTCGCGTCCCTGGCCGAAGGGGGAATGGCTGATCGCCGAAGCAATCGGCATCCACCCATCGGAGATCTGGCCAAGCCGCTATTATGATCCGCACAGCGATTGCCTGCTGGATCGAAAAGCCCGCATCAAATCGTGAACGCGGGGCAAAAAAAACCGCCGGAACAGCGTCCGGCGGCGTTTATCGGCTGACTATCGGCGACGATCAGTTATTGATGAACTTCTCGCCCAGTTCGATATCTTTGTGCAGCACGTCCAGCATCTCATTCAGCGCTTTCTGTTCGAAGGCGCTCAGCGTGCCGATATCCTTGCGTTCTTCAACGCCGTCTTTACCCAGCACCAGCGGCTGTGCGAAGAAGCGAGCGTATTTGCCGTCGCCTTCAACGTAAGCGCATTCCACAACGTCTTTCTCGCCCTGCAGTGCGCGCACCAGAGACAGACCGAAACGCGCGGCCGCCTGGCCCATGGACAGCGTAGCAGACCCGCCACCGGCTTTGGCTTCCACCACTTCGGTGCCGGCGTTCTGAATGCGTTTGGTCAGATCCGCCACTTCCTGATCGGTGAAGCTCACGCCAGGGATCTGCGACAGCAGAGGCAGGATAGTCACGCCAGAGTGGCCGCCGATGACCGGCACGTTCAGCTCTTCCGGCTGCTTGCCTTTCAGCTCGGCCACGAAGGTGTTGGAACGGATGATATCCAGCGAAGTCACGCCGAACAGTTTGTTCTTGTCGTAAACGCCGGCTTTTTTCAACACTTCCGCCGCGATGGCGACCGTGGTGTTAACCGGGTTGGTGATGATGCCGATGCAGGCTTTCGGGCAGGTTTTCGCCACTTGCTCAATCAGGTTACGCACGATGCCGGCGTTAACGTTGAACAGGTCAGAGCGATCCATGCCTGGCTTACGGGCCACGCCGGCGGAAATCAGCACCACGTCCGCACCCTGCAGAGCCGGGGTCGCGTCTTCGCCGCTGAAGCCTTTGATTTTAACTGCGGTTGGGATGTGGCTTAAGTCGACGGCAACGCCTGGGGTAACGGGGGCAATGTCGTAGAGAGAGAGTTCAGAACCTGAAGGAAGCTGGGTTTTGAGTAGAAGGGCGAGGGCCTGGCCGATACCGCCAGCAGCACCGAGAACTGCAACTTTCATCCTATACTCCTTTATTGTCTTAAATATATAAAGCGCCGTGAATGTGTTGGTGACGGACCTTAAATTATTACACCTTTAAAAACAATAAATTAGCTAATTGTTGCCTGCAGGTGCAATAAAATGACCGCTGTCGCGCCCATTTTAGATTAAATCGCTTACGCATGAAGGGCATAGCGCACACTAATCAAAAATAGTGCGAGGTTATTCACGAGCAAGTTAACCGGCCGTTACATTACACCCTTACGCAACATCAGAACAACATCATTTTAATAACATTTTATTTACCAGCGCAGGCCGATTTTCCGACGTCAAAAGGGCATATTCATCACGGCCGGATTTTGTTAAAATGCCGCCCTTTCCTCGCCGCCCGGTCATGTTTATTTTCTTTGGGTCGGCCTTTGTTGCATAAAAATTCATCTATATGCATAATCATGACTTCCATTATCAACATTCCACGGTGCAAAATGCGTAATCCCGCAAAACAGGAAGATCTGATCAAGACGTTCAAAGCGTTATTGAAAGAAGAAAAATTCAGTTCTCAAGGCGAGATCGTTTTGGCGCTGCAAGAAGAAGGCTTCGAAAACATTAACCAATCCAAAGTATCGCGCATGCTGACCAAGTTCGGTGCGGTACGTACGCGCAATGCCAAAATGGAAATGGTGTATTGCCTTCCTGCCGAACTCGGCGTGCCGACCACCACCAGCCCGCTGAAGAACCTGGTGCTGGACGTCGACCATAACGACGCCGTCGTGGTGATCCACACCAGTCCGGGCGCCGCACAGCTGATCGCCCGCCTGCTTGACTCCTTGGGCAAATCCCAGGGCATCCTCGGCACTATCGCCGGCGACGACACGATTTTCGTCACGCCGTCCAGCGGCTTTACCGCTCAGAAGCTGCATGAAGCGATCCTGGGCGTGTTCGAGCAAGAGCTGTGAAACCTGGCGCTAACAAAGTGCGGCTACCGCCCGCATTTTGTTAGCGCTTCTTTAACCCTCGCGTTACCTTTCCGGCCTTCAACCGCGTTTAACACTGCTTTTTTATCCCGCAACAACACATTTCCATGACATATCCATGTAACCAGCAGTACCCACTGTGATCTTCCGCACTTTTGGTCAAAAGCACTTACCTTATTGAAATTACATAAATTTAACATCGAAAGATCGTTTTATGAGCGTTTTTTATTCCTTGTAGTTATAAAAAATAAGGTTCATCGGTTTAAAGTTTCACTAGCAACTGTTAGCGAACTATTAATTTTTCACGTTACTAGCTGTATACTCATTTCCGTGAACTGAATCACAGTTCGTTGGAACTGATAAAAGAATACGATGAGGTGAGATGATGAAAATTAAAGCTACCGTTGCAACCCTGAGCGTTCTGTCCATGCTTTCCTTTGGCGCATTCGCAGCACAATCTGTTGACGCAACCCAGGCCGCAAAACTGCAGCCCGCCGGTGTGATCACCGTGAGCGGCGTCGCCGCTGCGCCTTCCGACATTCGTCAGGCGCTGTCCGATAAAGCCGACGCCAAAGGGGCGACCGCTTACCGCGTGATCGAAGCGCGCAACGACGGCAACTTCCACGCGACCGCTGAAATCTACAAATAAGTACCGGCATTACCCGGCAACGGGCAATACATCTCTGGAATCAAACGCTGTCATAACGGCCTTCAAGAATAAAAATCGCTGCCAAGCCCTTCCAGGCTGTTATGACCAAGGATCGCTATCATGAACATGAAAACTACTCTCGCTGCACTCGGTTTGCTGTCTGTCATCTCCTTTGGCGCGTCTGCCGCCCAGTTGGTGACTAACGATCAGACCGCCAATCTGCAATCTATCGGCACCATTACCGTCAGCGGTATCGACGGCGCACCGACCGACATTCGCCAGGCGCTGTCGGAGAAAGCCGATGCTAAAGGCGCGACCGCCTACCGCGTGATCGAAGCGCGTAACGAAGGCAACTACCACGCCACCGCCGAGATTTACAAATAACAACTCTGGGAACGGCTTTGCAGAGCTGATTACCCTCGTCACTGCCACTGCCGAGTTCTGACGCAAACGCCGATTTCCCAGAGACCCTCTCGTCGTCCTATCCGACGAACCCCGTTGCCCTCGCTCGCGAGGGCTTTTTTATGGGCGTAAAAAAGGCCGCGAATGCGGCCCTTAGGTTGGCTTATGCGGCTGAACAATCAGTAGGTCACCTTCGGTTCCTGCTTTTTCGCCAACGCGTCCAACAGGCGATCGTGAATGCCGCCGAAACCGCCGTTGCTCATCACCAGAATGTGGTCGCCCGGCTGTGCGGTTTTCACCACCATCTCCACCAGCGTGTCGAGATCCGCGCTCCAGTGCGCCGGCTGCACGCAGGCATCCGCCACTTCCGCAACCTGCCACGGAATGTGATGCGGCTGGAACAGGAACACTTCATCGGCACGGCCGAGCGAAGGCGCCAGATCGTTTTTGCTGATGCCCATTTTCATGGTGTTGGATCGCGGCTCCAGCACCGCCAGAATGCGCGCCGTGCCGCCTACCTTGCCGCGCAGCGCGGCCAGAGTGGCCAGGATCGCCGTCGGGTGGTGCGCGAAATCGTCGTAGACCGTGACGCCGTTGGCTTCGCCACGCAGCTCCAGGCGGCGACGGGCGTTGATGAAGTCGCCCAAGGCGCGGCAGGCGTCCGCCGGCTGCACGCCAACGTGACGGGTCGCCGCGATGGCCATCAGGCCGTTATGCATGTTGTGCTCGCCCACCAGCGCCCAGTTCACTTCGCCGACCTGCTCGCCGTCGAGGAACACCGCGTAATGACTGGCGTCCGGCGTCAGCTTCTGCGCGCGCCAGGTGCCCTCTTCGCCCACCAGCTCCTGTTCGCTCCAGCAGCCCATCGCCATCACCTGCTTCAGGTGGCTGTCGTTGTCCGGCAGGATGATCTTGCCTTTGCCCGGCACCAGGCGCACCAGGTGGTGGAATTGTTTCTGAATGGCTTTCAGATCGTCGAAGATATCGGCGTGGTCGAACTCCAGGTTGTTCATGATCAGCGTGCGCGGGCTGTAGTGCACGAACTTGGAGCGCTTGTCGAAGAACGCGCAGTCATACTCGTCGGCCTCGATCACGAAGAACGGGCTGCCGCCGAGGCGAGCCGAGACGTCGAAGTTGCCCGGCACGCCGCCGATGACGAAGCCCGGCTGGTAGCCGCAGGCTTCGAGGATCCAGGTCGCCATGCCGGCGGTGGTGGTTTTGCCGTGGGTGCCGGCGACCGCCAGTACCCAGCGATCGCGCAACACGGCGTCGTGCAGCCACTGCGGGCCGGAAACGTAAGGGATACCACGCTCCAGCACCGCCTCCACGCACGGGTTGCCGCGCGTCATGGCGTTGCCGATGATCACCAGATCCGGCGCCGGATCCAGCTGGGCCGGATCATAACCCTGAATAAGATCGATCCCCTGGTTCTCCAGCAGCGTGCTCATCGGCGGATAGACGTTGGCGTCCGAACCGGTGACGTCATGCCCCAGTGAGCGCGCCAGCATCGCCAGCCCGCCCATAAAGGTGCCACAGATCCCAAGAATGTGAATGCGCATAGGTTTCTCATGTGAGTGCATCGAATGTCGGCATATTCTAACGCTCAGAATCGTCCAGAAGAAATGGATTTGCCTATGAATGGCGCGCATCTTTGGGCTACACTGCTCGCGAAAACGTTGGCGGTTTGTTAACAGGCCGCTATCCATCCGTAGATTCAGGGATTGTGTCATGAAAACGTTAGGCGAATTTATCGTCGAGAAACAGCACGACTTCTCGCACGCCACCGGCGAGCTGACCGCGTTACTTTCTGCCATTAAACTGGGCGCCAAAATCATTCACCGCGACATCAACAAGGCCGGCCTGGTTGATATTCTGGGGACCAGCGGGGTTTCCAACGTACAGGGCGAAGTTCAGATGAAACTGGACCTGTACGCGAACGAAAAACTGAAAGCGGCGTTGAAAGCGCGTGGTGAAGTTGCGGGTATCGCTTCCGAAGAAGAAGATGAAATCGTGATATTCGACGGCGAGCGAGCTGAAAATGCCAAGTATGTCGTATTGATGGATCCGTTGGACGGTTCGTCCAACATCGATGTCAACGTCTCGGTCGGTACGATTTTCTCTATCTATCGTCGCATCACGCCGGTCGGCACGCCGGTGACCGAAGAAGACTTCCTGCAGCCGGGCAGCGCCCAGGTCGCAGCGGGTTACGTGGTTTACGGTTCGTCCACCATGCTGGTGTACACCACCGGTTACGGCGTCCACGCCTTCACGTACGATCCGTCTCTGGGCGTGTTCTGTCTCTCTCACGAGAAAGTGCGTTTCCCGGCGAGCGGCAACATGTATTCCATCAACGAAGGCAACTACATCAAGTTCCCTCTCGGCGTGAAGAAATACATCAAGTACTGCCAGGAGCAGGATGAAGCGACACAGCGCCCTTACACCTCGCGCTACATCGGTTCTCTGGTGGCGGACTTCCACCGCAACCTGCTGAAAGGCGGCATCTACATCTACCCAAGCACCGCCAGCCACCCGCAAGGCAAGCTGCGCCTGCTGTACGAATGCAACCCGATGGCGTTCCTGGCCGAACAGGCCGGCGGCAAGGCCAGCGACGGCAAAAACCGCATTCTGGACATCACGCCGGTGAAACTGCACCAGCGCGCGCCATTCTTCGTCGGCACCAAGTCGATGGTGGAAGACGCAGAACGCTTCATCGCCGAAAACCCGGACGAGTAACGCGTTCTTTGCCAGGGTTCGGCGCCTTGCCGAACCCTTATTGCCTTACAGCTTGAACGCCGCCATGCTCTGCGCCAGCAGCTGAGCCTGATCTTCCAGCGAGCGCGTCGCCGCCGCAGACTCCTCCACCAGCGCCGCATTCTGTTGCGCCACCTGATCCATCTGCGCCACCGCCAGGTTCACCTGTTCGATACCGCTGCTTTGTTCGCGCGTCGCCGCCGAGATCTCACGCATCAACGCCGTCACCCGGCCCACTTCACCGGTGATGCCGCTCATGGTCTGCGCCGCCGACTCCACCATCTGTTCGCCTTCCTGCACCCGGTTTTGCGACGCTTCGATCAGCCCTTTGATCTCTTTCGCCGACTGGGCGCTGCGCTGCGCCAGGTTGCGCACTTCACCGGCCACCACCGCGAAACCGCGGCCCTGTTCGCCGGCGCGCGCGGCTTCCACCGCCGCGTTCAGCGCCAGGATGTTGGTCTGGAAGGCGATGCCGTCCATCACGCTGATGATATCGGCGATGCGGCGCGAGCTGTCGGTGATCGCCTGCATCTTGCTCATCACCTGGCTGACCACCTCACTGCCCTGGTTGGCGATATCGGACACGCTCAGCGCCAGCTGGTTGGCCTGTTCACAGTTCTCTGCGTTCATTTTCACCGTCGAGGTCAGCTGTTCCATGCTGGCGGCGGTCTCTTCCAGCGACGCGGCCGATTCTTCGGTGCGCTGCGCCAGATGCAGGTTGCCGGCCGCCAGTTCGCGCGAACCGGTGTCGATCTGGCTGCTGGCGTCACGCACTTTGCTGACCGAACTGGCCAGCGCCTGCTGCATGCGCAGCATCGCCCGCACCAGGCGCCCCATCTCGGTATCGCCCTCGCCACGGATCTCGTGGGTCAGATCGCCGCCGGCGATGTGTTCCAACTGCGCGATGGACTCGTCCAGCGGACGCAGAATAATCACGCGCAGCGCGAACCAGGCCAGCAACGCCAACAGCACGCTGAGCAGGCCCGCCACCACGATCAGCGAGATCTTGGTGCTGGCGTTGCTTTCCGCCTCATACACCTGCTTCTCGCCGAGCTTCATGGCGAAGCTGCGGAAATCGGTGAGATCCTTTTCAAACGCGATGCTCAAGGCGGAAATGCGCGTCTCCTGGATATGGTAATACTCATCGATCTTGCCGGCCTTGATGGCGGCGGCCATCGGCTTCACGCCCTGCTCCAGATAGGCGCGATAGCTGTTTTGCAGGCGGCTGGAGAGTTCGCGGCCGCGCTCGGTCACGGTGCCGACGCCGACAAAGCGCGCCATTTCCTTGTTCGACTGCTCGAGGTAGCCGTAGATGCGGCCCACGGTGGCGTCGGAGACATCAGTCTGGCCGATCTCCCGTTGGCGCACCGCCAGCGAGGCGGCGGTTCGGGCGCGCAGCGTCAGGTTGGAACTGTTGGCCAGCGAGCCCAGCTCTTCGCCGAGGATCTGGTTTAAGGTATGGATCGAGCGCGATCCTTCGTTAATCGCGTTGACGCCAATAACGCTGACCATGATCAGCAGCATGGTCATCAGGCTCAGCAGGGCGATCAGCCCAGCCTTCACCGTAATCTTTTTTAGCATGAGTTCTTCCCGGCTTCAGAATAGTGAGATCAGACGTAGTAGGGGTGGCAAAACGCGGAGCCAGCTTTGCTGGCTCATTATTGTTTGTTGAAGTTATCGGCAGGCGGAGGCAAAACTTCATGCCGCAGCGGGATTAATCTGGAAATTCTCCCTGCGTCGGCGCGCGGGGTTTTCGACGATGAAAAGGGCAGGAAATCGCAAAAGAGTCCGCTATAATAGCCGCCACTCCATTTCTGGTTTGATGATTAAAGGAAACCGACATGAGCTTGAATCTGGTCCCTGCTGGCAAAGACCTGCCGGAAGACATCTACGTAGTAATCGAAATCCCGGCCAACGCCGATCCAATCAAATACGAAATCGACAAAGAAACCGGCGCGCTGTTCGTTGACCGTTTCATGTCCACCGCGATGTTCTACCCGTGCAACTACGGCTACATCAACCACACCCTCTCTCTGGACGGTGACCCGGTTGACGTGCTGGTTCCAACCCCATACCCGCTGCAGCCGGGCTCCGTGATCCGCTGCCGTCCGGTTGGCGTGCTGAAAATGACCGACGAAGCCGGTGAAGACGCCAAGCTGGTTGCGGTGCCGCACAGCAAGCTGACCAAAGAGTACGATCACGTGAAAGACGTGAACGACCTGCCGGAACTGCTGAAAGCCCAGATCGCTCACTTCTTCGAGCACTACAAAGATCTGGAAAAAGGCAAATGGGTGAAAGTGGAAGGCTGGGCAGACGCTGCCGCGGCTAAAGCGGAAATCATCGCCTCCTTCGAACGCGCTGCCAAGAAGTAATTCCAGCCGCCGTCCGATGAAAAAACACCGCTCATTGAGCGGTGTTTTTTTTCTTACTGTTCTTCGAGACGCTTCAGCCAGTCACCGCTGGTAATTCGCGGGTAACCGTCCACGCTGTGTTTGTACAGGTAGATCCACGCACTCCCATAAGGCGTCTGAATCAGCTCGCGCTTATAGTCCTTGGTGTTGCTTTTCAGTTCGTCCAGCTCTGCCAGAATCGATGAGTTAATACGATACACCTCGCAATGTATCGTGCCCTCTCCAGGGATCGCCGCCGGGTAATGGCCCAGATTGTAAATCTGATAGCCTTCGAGCTCGTGCTCGCCGAGCCATTGGGCGTTGGTCATCCAATGGCTGTTTCCCTGTTTGCGTCGTAAACTGCCGTAGACAATTATTCGCATCGCTAAAACTCAAACTGATAGAGCAAATCTAATGCCTGGTCGAGACCAGACACCGCTTCAAGATACAACTTAGGCATCAGGCGATAACGCAACGTCAGCGTGGCCAGCGAGTCGAAAATGCCCACCCCATATTTTACTTGTAAGCCTGGGAGGACATAGCCGCTCACGACAACCTGGGAATTGTCGCCAACCCCTTGAGTGTCCAGAGCCAAATTACTCACGCCGAATGCCTCGCCGATTTTACCCACAAGTTGACCACTTTGTGCAACCCCCATGCCGATTAACATCGACGTCATGGCGTTGCCGTCGGCGCCTGAGCTGTTCAAGCCCTGGCCGCGCAGCAGATAAGACAGGGCTTCCTGTTGCGATTTGGCCGGATCGGAGAACACTTCCAGCTTCGGCGCATCCGCCAGGCCGGTCACGCGCACGCCGGCGGTCACGTCGTCCTCGGTGGATTCCGGGTTGCGGATCGCTTCGATATTGAGCAGCGGCTGATCCGGCGGGCCGGAGAACATCAGCTGCCCTTTACGCACGATCAAATCCTGACCATAAGCATGGAAGCGACCGGAAGGGATGTCAATCTGGCCGTTGAGGCCCAGCCCTTTCTTGTCCTGCACCACTTTCAAATCACCCTTCAAGCGGGCTTTGAGGCCGAAGGCGTCCAGCCGCACGTCATTGCCGACGTGGATCATCAGGTTGCTGTTGATCGGAATCGAGGCGGTCTTCGGTTGAATCGGCTTCAGCTGGTCGTCCAGCATCACTTCGTCGGAAGAGACGCCCACCGCGCTTTCCGGCAGCTCCTGCACCGTGATGCGCGCCCAAGGGATGTCGACCTTGCCGTTGAGCGAGAACAGCTGCGGCGTGGCTTCGAACACCAGATCCGGCGACACGTCGATGCGGATCATCGGCGGCACCGTCACCCGCAGCTTGTCGCCCTTGGCGGCAATGCGCGCACGCCAGGCGTTGATGTCACGCCAGTCGGCATCGCCCGCCAGATTCAGCTGGCCGCGCGTGGTGCTGAGCAGCCCTTCCAGCGTCGAGGTCATGCCATTGAAATTCACCGCCAGCCGCGCGTCGGTCATATCGAACGGCATCCAGTGGCCCTGCACCTTCGCCCGATCCAACGCCAGACGCCCGAACACCAGCGGCTTCTGCGCGCTGCCGCCCAGACGCAGGTTGGCGTTCAGCATGCCCGCCGCGCTTTCGCCCTTCATCAGCGCTGGGTTGATCAGCGCCAACGAAATGTTGGTGATATTGACGTTGCCGCTGATGGTGCGCCGCACCTGCGGATCCGCCACCTGGATATTGCCGTCGAACTGGCCGTTGTTGGTCAGTTTGATCCGCCAGTCGGCCTGCGCGCGGCCGTTGTTCAGACCGGCGTTGAGGGTCAGCGTATCGAAGGCGATCGGCAGCGCGTTGCCCTGCACCTGCTGCACCACCTTGACGCCGTTGCCGGCCAACGTGACCTTCGCCTCCGGCAGCGCGCCGCCCGGTTTCCAGCTGACGTCGGCCCGGCCGGTGAACACGCCGCTCAGGGCGGTCTCCGGGCCGAGGAACGGCTTGATCATCGCCAGATCGAACCGGTTGAGCACCACGCTGGCCTGGCCGCTCTGGCCGGCTTCGATGGTCTTCGGCACGCACAGCTCGGCATTCGGGTTCTGCCAACAGTGCGGCCCGATGCTGATTTTCTGCGCGGTGTTCAGGTAGTCCAGCGCGATGGCGCGCGTCAGGCGCCACTCCCCCACCGGCGTATCGAAGCGGGTATTGTTCAGATTGCCGCGCCAGCGCTGCTGCTGACGATCGAAGCTGCCCTGCAGCGCCAGCTGGCCGGAGACCGGCTTACCGTCGATCTTCAACTGCAGCTGATGCTGCTTCTCGCTGCCTTTGGCGTCCAGGGTCAGCAGGCTGACTTCCAGCGCGTCCTGCTTCAGCTGCTCGACGCGAACCGCCAACTGCCCCTGGATCTGATCCGTGGAGCGCACGTCACCGTCGATCTTCACCCGGTTGATGCGCAGCGCCTGCCACTGCAAACCGGAGGCGGTCAAATCCGCCAGCAGCTGAGGCGCCTGCAGATTGCCGCGCAGCTTCAGCAGCCCTTTGGCGGTGCCGCCCAGGCCCGGCAGCGCGCCGTCCAGACGCGGCGCGTCGATGTTGGCGTCCAGGTTCCAGCTCTTCTCGTCCAGCTGTCCTTTGACGTTCAGCTGGTTGCGCCCCAACGTCAGATCGATGCCGGGGATTTTCCACTGCCCGGCGGCGTTGCCGCTCAGCGTGCCGCGCGCCGTGACCTTGTTCTGCTTCACGTTGCCGTCCAGCTGCAGCACCGGCACCTGCAGCTGCCAGCTGCCGCCGTGCAGGCTGCCGCGCGTGGTGATCTTGCCGTCGAGTTTCGCCGGCCATTCCGGCCACTGCTTGGCGGTATTGATGCCGCTCAGCGTCAATTGCGAGTTCCAGCTGATGGCCTTGCTCCAGTCCACCAGCGCGGTGAGATCGGTATTACCCTGCAGCGCCGCCAGCCGCAGGCGCTCCAGCTTGAACTGCTCGACGTTGCCTTTGCCGTCCAGCGTCAGCACCGCCGGCGGCAGATCCTGACCTTTCAGATTGGCGCGCGTCGACAACGCATAGTCGGTCGCCTTGCCGTTAAAGCGCAGGCGGAAATCGTTAACCTGGTACTGCGCCTCGCCGCTCAGCGGCCATTTCAGCTGTTTGCTCTGCAGCGTCAGCGCCAGCGGCAGGCCGGCTTCGGCCAGCCGGGTTTGCACATCAAGCTGGGCGCCGACCGGGCCGGACAGGTTCAGCGCGACCTTCAGCTCATCACGCAACCCGCCGCCGATGTTCAGCTTCACCTTCTCGCCCTTCAACGGGTCGATGTTCAACGCGCTGTTGGCGGTCAGGGCCACCGGCCAATCGCCGGTCAGGGTCGCCTGCCCCTGCACCGACAGCGTACCCTGCGGCGACTTCACGTCGAAGTTGTCCAGCTGGATATGCTGATCCTGCGTGCTGGCCTGCAGCAACAGACTCGTGATCAGCACGTCGGTATCGCCGGTCAAGCGCAGCTGTTCGCCGCTGATCTCTTTCACGGTGATATCCAGCGGCAGGCGGATGTCCGGCAGATCCGGCAACAGCGGTTTGGCGAACAGTTCCTTCAGCGTTTCGCCAAGCGGCTTCTCTTCCGGCTGCGGCGCCGGTTTCGCCGCGTCGGTAACCTGCTCACCGACCTTTTTCGCCACCTCGACCGCCGGTTGCACCGCTTCCGGCAACGGATTTTGCGGCGTTTTCGGCAAGGCGATCAGCAACGAGCCGATCTTGGTCGGCATCAGCGTCAGCGCGCGCTCTTGCCACTGTGCGCCGGTGCGGAACTCGGCCAGAGAAATGGCGGTGTCGTCGACGGTGACCTTGACGTTGTTCAGCGCCAACAGGCGCAGGGTGATCGGATAAGGCGTACTGAGATTGGTGGTCGGCTCGCTGCTCTCCTCCACCGGCGCGGAGGGCGCCATCTCTTTGGTGTTCACCGCCACGTCCACGTCCTGAGCAGTCAAGGCGTTGACGCACAGCGAGCTGCGTTTAAAGCAGGAGAGATCGAGGGACAGATGGAATTGCCCGGCGTTGACCGTCACGCCCGGCATCTGATACTTCACGCCCTTCAGCGTCAGATCGCGCCAGCCGCCGCTGACGCCGGCGATCTCCAGCCCCGGCACCCAGCGCGCCGCGCCGTTGATGACCATATGCAAACCGGTGGTGGTCCCCACCAGAAAGGCCAGTCCGCCGATCAGCAGCAGCAGAACGACCAGAAATCCGAGACAAATCTTTTTAACCAGGCTCATAGTTCAGGCCCCAAACCGATGTAGAACTGCATCCCGTGAGTGTCCTTGTCTCCCACGGGCGCGGCGATATCCAGCTTCACCGGCCCCACCGGCGACTGCCAGCGCACGCCTACGCCGGCGCCGGTCTTGAAGTTGCTCTGCTTGATATCGTTCACCGCTTCACCGGAATCGACGAACATCGCCCCCCACCATTTGCCGGTCACGTTGTATTGATACTCCAGCGAGCCGGTCAGCATCTTGGAGGCGCCGGTCAGCTTGCCGTCGTCGCCGCGCGGAGAAATGTCTTTGTACTTGTAGCCGCGAATGCTGCGGTCACCGCCGGCGAAGAAGCGCAAATCCGGCGGCACCTTGTCGAAGTCGTTGGTTTCTATCCATCCCACCTGCCCGCGTGCCACGAAACGATGCTTGTCGGCGAGCGTGCGGATCCAGACGTTCTGCGCCTGCATCAGCGCGAAGTCCACGCCCGAGCCCCAGGTGGTGTCGGATACGTCGATGGAGTAGCGCTGGCTGTCGCCCCAGGTCGGCATCAGGCCGCCGCGCGAGCGGGTGCGGTTGAAGCTGACGCCGGGGTACAGCAGCATGGTGGTGTTGCTGACGTTGCCCTGGGTAAAGTTATCCCAGCGCCAGGTCAGGTTGATCGCCCGCTGCCAGCCGCTGGAGAGATCCCAGTTGCGCGAGGCCACCACTTTGGAGGTCACGGATTTGGTGTCGTTAAGGTCGACATTCTTGAGCCCGCCCTGCAGCAGGTAATACTGCTCCAGCGGATTCTTCAGCAGCGGGATCTTATAGGTCAGATCCAGCTGCTGCTCCGGCGCCGACACGCTGGCGCTGGTTTCCAGGCTGTGGCCGCGATCGTTGAGCCAGGGCTTTTTCCAGGTGCCTTTCACCCGCGGGCCGACGTCGGTGGAGTAACCGATACCGGTTTCGATGGTATTGCGCGTACGCGGCGTTACCAGCGCGTCCAACGGCAAAATCTTGTTCTCTTTGGCATCGTTGAAATCAGGGGACACCACCACCGAGTTGAACCAGTTGGTGGCGGACAAACGGCGGTTCAGCTCGGCCAAATCCTCCGAACTGTAGTAATCCCCCTGATGAAAGGGCACCAGATTTTGCAGATAGTCTTCGCGGATTTGCGAACCGGTGAATTTCACCTTGCCGAAGCGGTAACGTTCGCCGCTGTTGAAATCGATATCCCAAAACGCCTTGTGCAGATCTTCTGCCACGCCGAGTTGGCTTTTGGTCATATCGGCGTCGAAGTAACCCTTGCGCAGCGCCAGGCCGGTCAGCGAGCCTTTGAAACTGTCATACTTGCCGTGGTTGAGGATCTCGCCGATGGTCGGCCGATCCTTCTTTACCAGCGCCAGGTAGTCCTCATCGGTCTTCGCACCGCCTTCCAGCACGATGTTGGCGCCGGCGATGCGCACCGGTTCGCCCGGATTGACCTTGGCATGCAGCACCGGACGCGACATCCCCGGCCGATCGTCCAGCGTAAACTCGATGGTCGGCTGGTAATAGCCGAGCGCGCGCAGCCCCTGGCGCACCGCCTCATCCACCCGTGCGCGGAAGCGACCGTCGGTGCCGACCTCTTCAGGCGTGATCGACGACAGCCGCACCCGGACGTTTTTTTCCAACTCTCCGCTTAACCCCTCCACCTGCAGCCGCACGTTGGCCGCATAGGCTGCAGGTGCCGCAAGCAACACAGATATCAAGCACATGACCGGGTACTTTGGCACGTGTTCTCCTTATTGATTTTACTTTCCTGTTATGGTGTTCGCTCCGGGGCCAGGGCAGACTCCGCGCTATCATGACGGCAGCCCTCTTCAACCTTCTTCCGGACGCCGCCCGCCGCGCTTTGCCGCCGCGCAACAGGCGAATTCTTCACTTTTGGCGCTCAAAATACTGCGTTAAGCTTATACAAAATCCCACTTGCCGCTTATTGTGGGCAAAGACGCGGTGAGATACAACCGAACCGCCGCCATGTAGGGTCAATTCTTACTGTGACAACAGGAGTCAACCGTGGTGCCATTTTTTGATAAATCACAAACCGTCGATAAGGCAAGCGCGCTGCCTGGCCGCACCACGCCAATGCCTGTCGCAACGCTCAACGTCGTCACCGAACACTCGATGACTCAGGTGCCGGCCGGCATGGAAGTGGCGATCTTCGCCATGGGCTGTTTCTGGGGCGTTGAGCGTCTGTTCTGGCAACAGCCGGGCGTCTACAGCACCGCCGCCGGCTACAGCGGCGGCTACACGCCGAACCCGACCTACCGCGAAGTGTGCAGCGGCCAGACCGGCCACGCCGAAGTGGTGCGCGTGGTGTTCGATCCGCAGGTCGTCAGCTACAAGCAGCTGCTGCAGGTGTTCTGGGAAAATCACGATCCGGCGCAGGGCATGCGCCAGGGCGGCGACGTCGGCACGCAGTACCGCTCGGCGATTTACACGCTGAGCCCAGAGCAGCAGGCCGAGGCGGAAAGCAGCCTGCAACGCTTCCAGCAGGCGATGGCGGCGGCGGGCGACAAGCGCGTCATCACCACCGAGATCGCGCCGGCGCTGCCGTTCTATTATGCGGAAGACGATCACCAGCAGTACCTGTTCAAAAACCCGGAAGGTTACTGCGGGCTGGGCGGCATCGGCGTTTGCCTGCCGCCGCAGGGCTGATCCGATGCCGGCCGGCGGCACTTTTTTAACCGCTGGCGGCCCCTGTGGGGCAACTGCTATACTGTGCGGGCCGCTTCTGCGGCCCGATAGCTTCCCTTCTGGTTGTTATCGCTGCTTTTTTTACTATGTACTACCCTTCCTCAAGAGCGCCGGCATCCCGTCGGCACGTATGGATAGATTATGTTAAACAGTATTTTACTGATTCTTTTTCTGATCGCGGTGAGTGCGTTTTTCTCACTGTCGGAAATCTCTCTGGCCGCCTCGCGCAAGATCAAACTGAAGCTGATGGCGGACGAAGGCAACATCAACGCCGCCAGAGTGCTTAAACTGCAAGAAACCCCTGGCATCTTCTTCACCGTGGTGCAGATCGGCCTGAACGCCGTGGCCATCCTCGGCGGTATCGTCGGCGACGCGGCGTTTTCCGGCACCTTCCAACAGTTCTTTATTCGCTTCCTGTCGCCCGAACTGGCGGAACAGGTCAGCTTCATCTGCTCCTTCGTGCTGGTGACCAGCCTGTTTATCCTGTTCGCCGATTTGACCCCGAAGCGCATCGGTATGATTGCACCAGAGACGGTCGCCGTCCGGATCATCAACCCGATGCGTTTCTCCATCATGATCTTCCGCCCGCTGGTGTGGTTCTTCAACGGCATGGCCAACCTGATCTTCCGCATGTTCAAGCTGCCGATGGTGCGTAAAGACGACATCACCTCCGATGACATCTACGCGGTGGTGGAAGCCGGCGCCCTGGCGGGCGTGCTGCGCAAGCAGGAGCACGAGCTGATTGAAAACGTGTTCGAACTGGAGTCGCGCACCGTGCCGTCTTCGATGACCTCGCGCGAAAGCGTGGTGTACTTCGATCTGCGCGAAAGCGAAGAGAGCATCAAGGAAAAGGTCTCGACCCATCCGCACTCCAAGTTCCTGGTGTGCGACGGCCATATCGATCAGGTGGTGGGTTACGTCGATTCCAAAGACCTGCTGAACCGCGTGCTGGGCAACCAGAGCCTGGTGCTGAGCAGCGGCGTGCAGATCCGCTCGGCGCTGATCGTGCCGGACACGTTGACGCTGTCCGAAGCGCTGGAAAGCTTCAAAACTGCCGGCGAAGACTTCGCGGTGATCCTCAATGAATATGCGTTGGTGGTGGGCATCATCACCCTTAACGACGTGATGACCACGCTGATGGGCGATCTGGTCGGCCAGGGCCAGGAAGAGCAGATCGTGGCGCGCGACGAAAGCTCATGGCTGATTGAAGGCGGCACGCCGATCGACGACGTGATGCGCGTGCTGGATATCGACGAGTTCCCGCAGGCGGGCAACTACGAAACCATTGGCGGCTTTATGATGTACATGCTGCGCAAGATCCCGAAACGCACCGACTTCGTCAAATACGCCGGCTACAAGTTCGAAGTGGTGGATATCGACAGCTACAAGATAGATCAGCTGCTGGTCACCCGACTGAGCGACAAACCGGCGGCGGTGCTGCCGAAAGCGCCGGACGACACGCCTGCGGCCTGACGGCGCGAAGGACAAAAACATCAGCGGCCCCATCGGGGCCGCATTTTTTTACCGCTGTCAGCGCCGTGTTCAGCCGACCTCGGCCTGCAGCAGCAGCACCTGGCGGTTCACTTCGGACATCACGCTGAAATGGCGCTTGTCGCGAATCTTCGGCGGCAGGATTTTCCCCTCGTCGAATTCAAATGCGCCCACGTCCTTGATATACAGCCTTCCGCGAAACAGGGTCTTAACGTACTTCGCCACTTTCAAAGGGTTATAACGCTGGAAGATTCTCATTCTTTTACGCTCCTCCCGTTGATCCATGCGCTCAGCGAGCCGCCAAAGGTGGCAGCCTCGAAATTCAGAACGCAACTTGATTGCATGTAGTAGACCCAGTAAAGACCAGATCGTTCACTTCCGCCCGGTGATCTGCACTGGATTTACACTTTTTGACAGAATTGTATATGATGATTTATAACGTTTTCAGGATATCCCTTCAAAATCTGATGATTAGCGAACCAAGGGAAAAACTGCGATCCGGTTAACAGGACAGACCTCTTATCACATCCTATGCTTTAGGCTGTCGAAGTGCTGTCGCACAAATTCCCCCATTTACAAGGAGAAAGCATGAAAACAAGTCGCATGCTGATGGTATCCCTGCTGCTCGCCCCGCTTTTCGCTTCCGCGCACAACTTCCAGCTCCAGCAGCGCGTGGCGCCGGTTGGCGTCAGCGATAAAGGAGAGCTCAATTACGCTGACGGTAATTTTAGCTACCAGAATTGGAACAGCGCGCAGCTCAGTGGAAAAGTGCGGGTGATACAGCACATTGCCGGTCGCAGCTCCGCCAAAGACATGAACGACCCACTGATTGAAGCGATTAAGAAGGCGAAACTACCACACGATCGTTACCAAACGACGACAATCGTCAACACCGACGATGCCCTGATGGGCACCGCCATGTTCGTGCGCAGCAGCATCGAAGACAGCAAGAAAGAGTTCCCGTGGTCGCAGTTTATCGTCGACAGCGACGGCAACGTGCGCAAAGCCTGGGATCTGCAGCCGAAAGGTTCCGCCATCGTGGTGCTGGATAAGCAAGGGCGCATTCAGTTCGCCAAAGACGGCGCGCTGACGCCGGAAGAGGTGCAGCAGGTGATGTCCAAGCTGCACCAGCTGTTGGCGAACTGACTCAGAACAGCGACACCCGGAAGCCGGGGTTGAGGAAAGATTCACGCGGGGTATAGAGCAACGGCTTGCCCTGCCAATCGTGAATTTGCGCCCCGGCGGCCACCGCCACCGCGTGTCCTGCGGCGGTATCCCAAATATTGGTTGGCCCGAAGCGCGGATAGAGCTGCGCCTTGCCTTCCGCCACCAGGCAGAACTTCAGTGAGGAACCGACGGACACGGTCTGGTGCTCGCCCAGCTGCTGCAGATAGTCTTTCAATTCGTCGTCGATATGCGAGCGGCTCACCACCACCAGCGGCGGATGCGCGTTGCTGACGCCGATCGCCTGCCGCACGCCCTTCTCTTCTTTCCAGGCCTTGCCGCGCTCCGCCAGATACAACACGTCGATCGCCGGGGCGTACACCACGCCCATCACCGCCTGCCCGTCTTCAATCAGGGCGATATTGACCGTGAACTCGCCATTGCGATGCAAGAACTCTTTGGTGCCGTCCAGCGGATCGACCAGCCAGTAGCGCGTCCAGTTGCGGCGCTCTTCCCACGCCGGCGGATCCTCTTCCGACAGCAGCGGCACCTCCGGCGTCAACGCCGCCAGGCCGCGCTTGATGATGTGATGCGCCGCCAGATCGGCCGCCGTCACCGGTGAGTCATCTTTTTTCTGTGCGACATCAAGCGGTTGTTCACCGTCGTACACCGCCATGATCGCCGCCCCCGCCTCGCGGGACAGTTGGCAAATTCGCTCTAACATCATGCACCTCAACTCTGCATCTCCGTGGGAAATTTCCCTCTGTCTCTGCTAGCAGACTAGTTTTTTTTACGCCGAATATCCATCTCAACCGGCTAAGCTACGGGAATTCCTCAGATCTTGTTGGGCACAACTGTGAACTTCCCCGCGTTACCCGCCGCCGTTTTCTGCCACACTTCACAGTTTACTGTGGCAAGCAATGTTAATTACATTTCCCTCTGCGATAACACTCGAATAATGGAATGGAGAGAATCCCAAATGATGAAGCATCCACTGACGCTGTCCGCGCTTGCGCTGCTGGTGTGCGCCTCGGCGCAGGCGGCCACCGTCGATCTGCGCGTGCTGGAAACCACCGATCTGCACAGCAACATGATGGACTTCGATTACTACAAGGACACGCCGACCGACAAGTTCGGCCTGGTGCGCACCGCCAGCCTGATCCAACAGGCGCGCCAGCAGGCCGCCAACGCGGTGTTGGTGGATAACGGCGACATCATTCAGGGCAGCCCGCTCGGCGATTACATGGCGGCCAAAGGGCTGAAACCGGGCGACGTGCACCCGGTCTATAAGGCGATGAACACGCTGGACTATGTGGTCGGCAACATCGGCAACCATGAGTTCAACTACGGGCTGGACTACCTGAAGAACGCCATCGCCGGCGCCAAATTCCCGTACATCAACGCCAACGTCATCGACGCCAAAACGCAAAAACCGCTGTTCACGCCATACATCATCGTCGATACCCCGGTGAAGGATCGCGATGGCAAGGCGCATACGCTGCGCATCGGCTACATCGGCTTCGTGCCGCCGCAGATCCTGGTGTGGGACAAAGCCAACCTGCAGGGCAAAGTGACGGTGGACGACATCACCGCCACCGCCAAGCGCTACGTGCCGCAGATGCGTAAACAGGGCGCCGATCTGGTGGTGGCAATCCCGCATTCCGGGTTGTCCAGCGAGCCTTACAAGGCGATGGCGGAAAACTCGGTCTATTACCTCAGCCAGGTGCCCGGCATCGACGCCATCATGTTCGGCCACGCCCACGCGGTGTTCCCGAGCAAGGACTTCGCCAACATCAAAGGCGCGGATATCGACAAAGGCCTGCTGAATGGCGTACCGGCGGTGATGCCGGGCCAATGGGGCGACCATCTCGGCGTGGTCGATCTGCAGCTCAACAACGATGGCGGCAGTTGGAAAGTGACCGCCGCCAAAGCGGAAGCGCGGCCGATCTACGACAAAGAGAACAAGAAATCGCTGGCGGCGGAAGATGCCGCGCTGGTGAAGGTGTTGGCGGACGATCACAAAGGCACGCGCGAGTTCGTCAGCCAGCCGATCGGTAAATCCGACGGCAACATGTACAGCTACCTGGCGCTGGTGCAGGACGATCCGACGGTGCAGATCGTCAACAATGCGCAGAAGGCCTACGTCGAACATTACATCCAGGGCGACCCGGACCTGGCCGATCTGCCGGTGCTGTCCGCGGCGGCCCCGTTCAAGGTCGGCGGCCGCAAGAACGACCCCGCCAGCTTCGTCGAAGTGGAAAAAGGCCAGCTCACCTTCCGCAACGCCGCCGATCTCTATCTCTATCCCAATACGCTGGTAGTGGTGAAGGCCAGCGGCAAAGAGGTGAAAGAGTGGCTGGAGTGCTCCGCCGGCCAGTTCAACCAGATCGACGTCAACAGCGCCAAGCCGCAAGGCTTGATCAACTGGGACGGCTTCCGCACCTATAACTTCGACGTGATCGACGGCGTCAACTACCAGATCGACGTCAGCCAACCGGCGCGCTACGACGGCGAATGCCAGCTGATCAACGCTAAGGCGGAGCGCATCAAGCAGCTGACCTTCAACGGCAAGCCGATCGATCCGAACGCCACCTTCCTGGTTGCCACCAACAACTACCGCGCCTACGGTGGCAAGTTTGCCGGCACCGGCGACAAACATATCGCCTTCGCTTCGCCGGATGAAAACCGCTCGGTGCTGGCGGCCTACATCACCGCCGAAACCCAGCGGCATGGCGCGGTGCGCCCGCAGGCGGACAACAATTGGCGTTTGGCTAACTTCAGCAGCAAGCAGCCGCTGGATATCCGCTTCGAGACCTCGCCTTCGGACAAAGCGACGAAGTTTATCAAAGAGCACGCCCAATACCCGATGACCGCCGAAGGCCATGACCATATCGGTTTCGCGGTCTATCGCATCGATTTAAGCGCGAAATAATCGCCAGGCCGGGGCAATCCCCCGGCCATCTCCTCTATTTTCCCGCTGGCGCGCTCATTAAGTTGCATTTAAAATGCATGTTATAAAATTCCTTCGTTTAAAGAGGCACTACCATGGATTACCGCAATCAATCCCTTGGCGCGCTCGCTATCGCCATTCCCCGGGCATCCCGCCTGTTTCGCCAGCATCAGCTGGATTTCTGCTGCGGCGGCAGGCAATCGCTGGCACGCGCCGCCGAGCGCAAAGGGCTGGATATCGACAGACTGGAAAACGAACTGGCCGCCCTGGCCGCCACGCCGGCGCACAGTCGGGACTGGCGCACGGCGCCGCTCGGTGAGGTGATCGATTACATTCTGCCGCGCTTTCATCAGCGGCACCGCGAGCAGTTGTCCGAACTGGTGCTAATGGCGGAAAAAGTCGAACGCGTGCATGGCGACAAACCCACCTGCCCGCGCGGACTGGCGAAGCAGCTGAACCTGATCCGTCTGGATCTGGAGGATCACATGATGAAAGAGGAGCAGATCCTGTTCCCGCTGATCAAACAGGGCATGGGGCCGCAGGCCGCCGGACCGATCTCGGTGATGGAACACGAGCATGACGAGGCGGGTGAGCAATTGGAGGTGGTGAAATTCCTCACCGATAACGTGACGCCGCCGGAGGGCGCCTGTACCACCTGGCGAGCGCTGTATAACGGCATCGATGAGTTCATCGGCGATCTGATGGAGCACATCAGCCTGGAAAACAATCTGCTGTTCCCGCGCGCGCTGAGCGGCGCATAAAATAAGGGCGCCACGAAGGCGCCCAGAGTAATCCTCGGTGGGATTACAGGATTTCCAGCAGCTCGACGTCGAACACCAGCGCGCTGAACGGCGGGATGGACGCGCCTGCGCCACGCTCGCCGTAGGCCAGGTTGTGCGGGATATACAGCTGCCATTTGGAACCGACCGGCATCAGGGTCAGCGCTTCGATCCAGCCTGGGATCACGCCGCTGACCGGGAATTCTGCCGGCTGGCCGCGCTCGACCGAGCTGTCGAACACGTCGCCGTTGATCAGACGGCCGGTGTAGTGCACACGCACGCGATCCTGACGGGACGGGATTGGGCCGTTGCCCTGCTCCAGTACGGAGAACTGCAGGCCAGACTCGGTCAGCGTCACGTCGTCGCGCTTGGCGTTGTCGTCCAGGAATTTCTGGCCTTCAACGGCCATCGCCTGCTGGCGCTCGCGGCGCACCGCATCCGCACGCTCGTGGATTTCACGCAGCGCACGGTGCACCACGTCTACCGGAACCGCCGGGGCATTCCCTTCCAGCGCGTCGCGCAGACCCGCCAGCAAAGCTTCCGGTTGCAAACCTTCCAGCCCGGACTCTTGCAGCTGCTGGCCGACCTGTAAACCAATCCCGTAACTTGCTTGCGCTTCAACGCTGTCAAAAGAAGGGGTTGTCATGGGGTTTTCCTTAAGTCTGTAAAAAGTCGAAAGCGCAGCATAACAGCGCGTCAATGCCGGGTAAAATCTTGTGTGGAGAATGATGACTTTTGTCGTAGAAAAAGAAACAATAACCTTCTGTTAACGCCCGCAGCCGCAAACCCCGGCCCTGCCGCTCAGCCGCCTTTCACTTCAATCAGTTAGCGGACTATACTGAAAGCAGGATATCGGGCAGGCGACGCGCTTGCCGCGCCGCGCTTATTATTACGCCGTCGAAGAGAGGTCACCATGGGCAGAATCGCGCCCAGGAGAAGGAAAACCACCCGCATCTACCAGCCGCTGCTGCGCACCTGGCTGAACATCAGCCAGCGCCTGAAACCCGGCGCCGCACCCACGCAGGAAGACGCGGAGTCGCCATCGGAACCGCCGTCGGCCAACGACAAGATGCAGCGGGTCAAAGCGCTGCTGGCCAAAGTCTGGCATCTGCCGGACGGTTTCCATTGGATGGAACCACTGCCCTACTTTCACCGCCGCTGGGTGCTGATCTTCGGCATCATTCTGCTGCTGGCGTTGCTGTGGCCCTACTCGCCCGAAAGACAGCCGTTCCCGGTCTCTCAGCAGGAAACCAGCGTGCCGCTGCAGGCTGAGCTGCAAAACGGCGGTGGCGCCGCCACGCCGGCCAACGAACCGACGCCGGCGGGCAACTGGCAGCGTTATCAGATCCAGCCCGGCCAGACGCTGGCCCAGCTGTTTCGCGACAACAATCTGCCGGTGAATGAGGTGTTCGCCATGGCGCAGGTGGAAGGCGGCGACAAGCCGCTGAGCAACATGAAAGCCGGTCAGGAAGTGCGCATCGAACGCGACGCCAACGGCGTGATTAACGCGCTATCGGTCACCACCGTGGACAACAGCCAGGCGCTGTTCCGCCGCCAGGCCGACGGCAGCTACCGCCGGGAACGTTAATCGCTAAAGCTGCGCCAGCAGAAACTCGCGCAGCACCACGCCCTGGTTGTGCGCGGTATCTTTGCTGCCATACAGCAGCGTCAGCGCCTCCCCCTGCCGCAACAGCGCCACCAGCGGCTGCCAGGCGTCGTTGGCCGCCAGCTGTTGGCGGTAACGCGCCTCGAAGGCTTCCCACTGGTCGGTATGCTGATGGAACCACTTGCGCAGCTCGTCATCCGGCGCCACCTGTTTCAACCACTGCACGCCCGCCAGCCTCTCCTTGCTGATGCCGCGCGGCCATAGCCTGTCTATCAGATAGCAATGCGCCGGCGCCGGCGCGCTGAAGTCGTAAACCCGCTGTAGCGTAATCGTTGCCATCACACGCTCTCCCTTTTCATCCCGTCTTCTAGCGTAGCGCGTTTTGCCGGGCGCAGAAAAGCAAAACGCCAGCGCGAGGCTGGCGTTTTAACCGGGTTAACAGCAGCGTAAATTACGCTTCTGCAACCACAACTACATTCAGCTGTGCGAACACGTCGCTGTGTACCTGGAAGTGCACTTCGTGCTCACCAGTGGTACGCAGAACGCCGTTCGGCAGACGAACTTCGCTCTTGGCAACTTCAACGCCTGCCGCAGTCACTGCGTCAGCGATGTCGCGGGTGCCGATAGAGCCGAACAGTTTACCTTCGTCGCCAGATTTGGAAGCGATGGTCACTGAACCCAGTTCGTTGATCTTGGTTGCGCGAGCTTCAGCAGCAGCCAGAACGTCAGCCAGTTTGGCTTCCAGTTCAGCACGGCGTGCTTCGAAGAACTCAACGTTTTTCTTGGTAGCAGGAACAGCTTTGCCCTGTGGTACCAGGAAGTTACGAGCGTAGCCCGCTTTAACGTTAACTTGATCACCCAGGCTGCCCAGGTTTGCTACTTTATCAAGCAGAATAACTTGCATTACCTTATCCTCTCAAAGTCGTTAATGGACAGTGGCCGATTACTGATGACGATCAGTGTACGGCAACAAAGACAGGTAGCGCGCGCGCTTGATAGCACGGGCCAGCTGGCGCTGATATTTTGCACGAGTACCGGTGATACGGCTCGGGACAATTTTACCACTTTCAGTGATGTAGTTTTTCAGCGTAGCGATGTCTTTATAGTCAATCTCTTGAACGCCTTCCGCGGTGAAACGGCAGAACTTGCGACGACGGAAATAACGTGCCATTTGGCTAGTCTCCAGAATCTATCAATTCAATCTGCTCGGCATGCAGAACCAATTTGCTCAGCCCGTTGCGCCCTTGATGGCAGCTTACAAAGCCTTGCACGGTAATCTGACTGCCGACCGTTAATCTTTGAGTTAGTGCTTGTGACTGTTGTCCGCTGACAACCACGGGCATTCGGCACCATGCTTGTCTGCTGAATCCGGCTTCCATCTGCTGCGAACGGTGCTCTAGCACAAATTGGCAGTGCGGTATCCCGGAAGGACTCACTTTTCGAACCGGCGCCTTGCACACAGTGCCCGACAAAACCAGACGATTAGCCGTCACGGCGGCAATTACTCTTCAGAATCCCCAGCATCTGCATCATCTGCGGTTTCGTTAGCGAAGTCTTCGCGGCGATCGCCACGACGTTCGTCTTTCGCTTTAACCATCGGAGATGCTTCAGTTACCGCGTGCTTAACGCGCATAACCATGCTGCGGATAACGGCGTCGTTGAAGCGGAAGTTAGTTTCCAGCTCATCGATCGCTTCCTGCGGCGCTTCAACGTTCAGCAGAACGTAGTGAGCTTTGTGCAGTTTGTTGATCGGATAAGCCAGCTGACGGCGGCCCCAGTCTTCCAGACGGTGAATCTGACCTTGCGCGTTAGTGATGGTAGCACTGTAACGCTCGATCATGCCCGGAACCTGTTCGCTTTGGTCAGGATGGACCATAAAAACGATTTCGTAATGACGCATCGAATTGCTCCTTACGGATTATTCAGCCTCCTGTCAGGGTCAACCGCGGCCCATGGAAGCAAGGAACGTGTTTAGTGTGCGGCTGAAAAATGACGCGTAATCATACTGACGCAGGGCGGGAAACTCAAGGACTGCGTGGGTTTTATTCGCGTTATTGAGAGGGGGTATGGGAAATAGCACGATTTGCTGGCGGGGAAACCTATGTACGCCAATCCATCAGTTTCAAAAATCTTTCAATGAAATCAGCGCTGAGTCACAAATCTATTTCATTTTTTTTGAAAGAGTCCATCAAAACGCCCCGCTTTTTAATCCGCCGCAACCGACTAAAATTAACCTTATCCGCCGCAGACAGCGCGACGAAAAAGATTCCAGGTTATTCAATGCAGATAAATGACTTTTTGCCGCAGCGACACTCGCTGTCAGGCCGTAACGGCAAAAAGTAAGAGAGGCACTATGAAACGCATCATTCTCGCGACGGCGCTTGCCGCCCTGTTCTCCGCCAACGTGATGGCCGCGACGGAGATCTCCTCGCACCAGGCCGATCAACGCCAGAGCGTTGGCTTCGTCACCCTGAACCAGAACGTGGTCTCGCCGGATGACGCCAGCAGCCAGGTCAGTAAAATCGCCGATCAACGCGGTGCAAGCTCTTATCGCATCATCGCCCTGCACGAACCGGGCGACAACAGCACGATGCACGTCAGCGCCGAGCTGTACCGTTAAAAAGACGCGCCACGCCAGGGAAATCCCCAGGGCTTCATCAGAAAGCCCGTTCAGTCCGCATCGGAGCGCCGCCTGTCGGGCGCTCCACTTCCTCACCCATCACAGTTTGAGCAACGTCGGCGCGCTGAACGCTTTGCCCGGATTGTGCAATTGCAGCGCCATCCGCAGATAGTTTGTCCGTGCCTGCAGCAGTTCGGCGCTTTCCTCCAGCGTCGCCCGCTGCTCGAAGGAGAGCGAGCCGGCCTTCGCGGTTTGCGCGGCCGCCGCTTTCGGCGCGGAGGCGAACAGCGCCGTCATGTTTTGCACCGTATGCGCGGTGATGCGCGACAGCGGATTTGCCTTGTTTTGCCGCGCCTTGCCGTCGGCTGCCCCCAGCATCTCACTGAAGGCCATTGAGTTAAGATCGGCGCGCGCTTTCATCGTTCCCGCCAGCCCGCGCGCTGTCTCGGCCGTATTGCTGATACCCTTTATCATGCTCTCCGCTCCTTGCCGCCCCTGAAAGAATTCACGCTGACATTCTCCTCCGCCATGCGTCAAACAATGACCGAAACAGCCTACAGAGAGCACCGCAATTCCACGCATCGCGCCCGGAGGCGCATTACAATTCGCGGCGAAAGAAATCGGTGGTGGCGGACAGCGCCAGCGGCGTGATGCGATGCTTCACGCCCGGCTCGACGAGCGATGTCAAACGGCCGTCCGCACCTTGCTGCCGCAGTTCAGCCGCCAAACGCAGGCTGTCCGCCGCCGGCACCACGTCGTCCGTCTCGCCGTGCCACAGCAGCAGCGGCCGCCCGGCAATCGTCTCCAAACGCCCTTCCAGCTCATACTCCGCCAATACGGCGGTGCGCGCCGCAAACGCCGCCGGCGAGAGCGCCTCGCCCTCTTCGCCCAACGGCGGATACAGCGTTTGCGCCAGCGAACGGTAATAGCCGGAACCCATCAGGCTGGCGGCCGCCCGGATCCACGGGAAACGCGCGAAGGCGCCCAGCGCGGTCATGCCGCCCATAGAGGCGCCGGCGACGCCGATACGCCCGTCGGCAATCAGGCCGAGCCGCTCGAAATGCGCGTTGATCTGCGGCAGCTCGTCGATATTGCTGCGCAGGATCTCCCAAAACGAGGCCAGACGCCGCGCCTCATCGCCGTCGAACCGCTCGCCGTGCCGATCGGCATCCGGCAATACCACCCGAAAACCAACGCGCGCCAGCGCATAGGCGAAGTAGGCGTACACCTCTTTCGACGAGGTATAGCCATGGCAGAAGAACACCGTCGGCAAGGGCCGGTGATAGTGCCCGGCGGGAACGGCATGGATCACCGCAATATCGCCCACCCGCTCGTCATGAATTTCGATCATCCGTTCATCCTCAACCCACCTGTTGGCATTCATCATGACAAACTTGCGCCAGCCAGCGTTAGCTCAATCTGTTCCAGCTTATATTGCGTTACACTGAAGCCATCGTACCGGCACTTTCGAGGTCACCATGACGCTAGTCCGCACACTCATCGCCCTGACGCTGGCCGCACAGCTTTCCGCCTGCGGCATCATGACCACCACGCCGAAACCGCCGCCGCCGCCCACCGCACAGGCGCAGGAGATCGTCCGCGCGCAGACCGCCGAGCTGGTGAAAATCGGTACCGTCACCGCCGTAGTGCGCGGCAGCCCGATGGACGTAGAAGCGGAGATCCAGCGCAAGGCCACCGCCGCCGGCGCCCGGTATTACGTGATCATCATGAACAGCGAAACCGTCGTGCCGGGCCAATGGTATTCCCAGGCGATCCTGTATCGTTAAGGCGGGGATTTTTTAAGCAGCTTTACACTGGCTTTGCACTGGCTGAAGAAGGGTGTTGCACACTGAGGGACAGCATGCCGCATGTTGCGGGTGTCGATTCAGGATCTGACGAAGGGGAACGCCATGAAACGCTCCACCGCACTCACCTCCCTCTTGCTTTCCATGGGATTGCTCAGCACCGGCGCACAGTCCGCCGAGCTGGCGCCCGCCGATCGCGTGACGCCGCTCAGTGAAATCGCCGAGATCACCTTCAACGATTTGCCCGGCTCACCGCAGGAGGCGGAACTGGCCATCGCCCGCACCGCCGACCAACACGGCGCCAGCTATTACCGCATCCTGCGGATGGAAGAGCAGGCGCACCCGCTTGGCTGGCGCGCCTCGGCCATCTTATACCTTTAGTAGCTCATGCAAGCCGCATTCAACACCCCGCCGCTGACGGAGACGCCCCCCAGGAAAATCCCGGCGGCCAGGTGATTCGCTTCTATCTTGTCGCTGATGCGCGGCATGTAGATCTTCACGGCGGCGAACAGCAGCAGTTGCACCACCAGCGCCACCACGCCCCACAGCAGGTAATCCAGCAGGCTGATCGAGTTGATCGCCGCGCTGGCCAGCGGGATCACATATCCCAGGCAAGCGCCGATAAAAGCAAAGGCGGCGGATTGATTATCGGCCTTGATCAGCGCCCATTCGTCGTGCGGGGTGATGCGGGTATAGACGAACAGAAACACCAAAATCATGGCGAAGCCGCTGAAGAAGTAAGAGGCGAACGCCGCCAACGCGCTGAGAATATCCATGTGCATTTTCCTGTCAGAGTGAGGCTGAATTAAAAAGGTTTTCGCCGCCGGGCGCCACCCTTTTCCCTAACCGCCGATGGCGCGGTTCAGCAGCAGTTCGCACGCCTCGGCCGACAGCAGGCTCTCGCCGCGGTGATCCAGCGTCAGATGACACCAGGCGTCGGCGATCAGCGGGCTGGCGTGCTGCAGCAGCTGCGCGGCGCAGCACAGATCGAACAGCTGTTGAGTCAGCAGCCGCCCCATCTCCTCGCTCGGTTGCCGGGCACGCTGCTGCCACTGCCGCCAGGCGTGATCGAACAACCGATTCTGGCCGCGCACCGGCTGCAGCTCGAACTGCAACATCTCGAGCGCGCCCGGCAGTTTATGCAGACTGCGCAACACGTCCAGACACATGATGTTGCCGGAGCCCTCCCAGATGCTGTTCACCGGCATTTCACGGTACAGGCGCGGCAGCTCGCTCTCCTCGCAGTAACCGATGCCGCCCAACACCTCCATAGCCTCGGCGATGAACGGCATGCCCTGACGGCAAATGCTGTATTTGGCCGCCGGGGTCAGCAGCCGGCTGTAGATCAGTTCGCCTTCATTGCTGCGGCTCTCCCAGGCGCGGGCCAGCCGGAACAGCAACGCGGTATGCCCTTCCAGCCGCAGCGCCATGCGCGCCAAGACCTGGCGCATCAGCGGTTGTTCTATCAACAATTTGCCGAACGCCTGCCGCTGCAGCGCATGATACAGCGCCACCGACAGCCCGCGGCGCATCAGGCCGTGGCTGCCCAGCGAACAGTCGAAACGGGTCAGGCCGCCCATCTTCAGGATATGCCGCACCCCGTCGCCCTCATCGCCCAGCAGCCAGGCCGTGGCGTCCTGAAACTCCACCTCGCTGCTGGCATTAGAGCGGTTGCCCAGCTTGTCTTTCAACCGCTCAAGGCGAATGGCGTTGCGGCTGCCGTCCGGCAAAATGCGCGGCAGGAAGAAACAGGACAGCCCGCCTTCGGCCTGCGCCAGCACCAGGTGCGCATCGCTTTGCGGCACCGAGAAGAACCACTTATGCCCCACCAACCGGTAGGCTTCGCCCGGCCCGCGCGCGCCGAGCGGCGTGGCGGTGGTGGTATTGCTCAAGACATCGGAGCCGCCCTGTTTCTCCGTCATGCCCATGCCGATCAGCAGGCCGCGCTTTTGCCCGCCCGGCAGCAGATGAGCGTCATAACGATCCGACAGCAGCGGCGTCAGCCAGGCGCGAAACTCGGCCGGTAACGCCTGCAGCAGCAGCGGCGTGGCGCCGAAGGTCATGGTCACCGGGCAGAGCGTGCCGGCCTCGACCTGCGCATGCAGCATAAAGCGCGCGGCGCGCGCCACGAAGGAACCGATGCGCGCATCCTCCTGCCAGGGCAGGTTGTGCACCCGGTTGGCGATCAGCCCCTGCATCAGGATATGCCAGGCCGGGTGAAAGCGAACGTCGTCCAGCCGCTGGCCGGTGGCGTCGTAGCGCAGCAGCTCCGGCGGGTTGGCGTTGGCCAGCCGCCCCAACTCCAGCGACTCCTGCGTGCCGAGCTGCTGGCCCAGCGAAGCCAATACCTCGGCGTCCCAACCGCCTTGCTCGCGCTGCAACGCTTCGCGCAGCGGCGTATCGGAGAGAAACAGGTTGCTGTTGCCCAGCGGCTTGGGTTGGTTAAAAACGGTGTGCGTAGTCCAGACCATGAGAGTGCTCCCTGAAAAAAGCGTCAGGAGTAAGTATGGTCGGCGCAGAGATTTCTGCCGCAGGCGGGATCACAAGAGGGGGAATTAACGGGAGCACGGCGCCCCCGTCAGAAGAATCAGCCGCGCTGGCGCACCGCTTCGAACAGGCAGATGCCGGTGGCGACCGACACGTTCAGTGAAGAGACGGTACCGGCCATCGGGATGCTGATCAGCTCATCGCAGTGTTCGCGGGTCAGGCGGCGCATGCCTTCGCCTTCCGCGCCCATCACCAGCGCCATCGGGCCGGTCATTTTGCTTTGATACAGCGTATGGTCGGCTTCGCCGGCGGTGCCGACGACCCAGACATTCATCTCTTGCAGCAGACGCAGCGTGCGCGCCAGATTGGTCACGCGGATCAACGGCACGTTTTCGGCGGCGCCGCAGGCCACTTTCTTGGCAGTGGCGTTCAACTGGGCGGAACGATCGCGGGGCACGATCACCGCGTGCACGCCGGCCGCATCGGCGCTGCGCAGGCAGGCGCCGAGGTTATGCGGGTCGGTCACGCCGTCCAGCACCAGCAGGAATGGCGTTTCCACGCTCTCCAACAGGCCCGGCAGATCGTTCTCCTGATACTGACGCCCTTCGCGCACCCGGGCGATGATCCCCTGGTGCACCGCGCCTTCAACCTTGTCATCCAGCCATTGGCGGTTCGCCACCTGGATCACGATGCCGGTCGCTTCCAGCTCGGCGATCAGCGGCTGCAGGCGGCGATCTTCGCGGCCTTTCAGGATAAACACTTCCAGGAAGCGTTGCGGATCGCGCTCTAACAGGGCTTTGACGGCGTGGATGCCGTAAATAATTTCGCTCATGATGCTCTTTTAAAGTCGTGCGGCCGGCGATAACCGGCCGATGGTAACGATGTGCGGCAGGTTAAGCCTGCTCGGCACCTTTCTTCTTGGCTGCGCGTTTGGCTTTGGTCGCCGCCGCGATTTTCCGCGTTTTGTCGGACGCTTTCTTGGCTTTCTTTTTCGCCTTCTTCACGTTGTCCGCGGGCTTGGCGTCATCCTGCTTACGGAAGGCGCTGTCCGGCTCGAAGTTGGCCGGCGGTTTGCCGCCGCGGCGCTTGCCGCGCCCCGCATTGCCGCTGTCGCGCAGCGTGCGCTGGCCGCCCTTCTTGGCGCGATCGCGCTCGGTTTTGCCTTCACCGCGCGCTTTGCGGGTGCTGGACACCAGCGCGAAGTCGATCTTGCGCTCGTCCATATGCACCGCATCCACGCGGATCTCCACCGTATCCCCCAGGCGATAGACCGTGCCGGAAGACTCGCCGATCAGGCGCTGGCCGATATTATCGTAGCGATAGTAATCATTATCCAGCGTTGATACGTGCACCAGCCCGTCGATGAACAGATCGTTCAGGCGCACGAAGAAGCCGAAGCCGGTCACGCTGGAGATGATGCCGCTGAACACTTCACCGACGTGATCCTGCATGAAGTCGCACTTCAGCCAGTCGGCGACGTTGCGCGTCGCTTCGTCCGCGCGGCGCTCGGTCATCGAACAGTGTTCGCCCAGCTGCAGCATCTCTTCGAATTCGCTGTGCCAGCCGCCGGTCGGCGTCCAGCGCTCTTTCGGCTCGCCATGCTCTTTGGCCAACTGGTATTTGATCGCGCGGTGCAACGCCAGATCCGGATAACGGCGGATCGGCGAGGTGAAGTGGCCGTAAGAGGCCAGCGCCAGGCCGAAGTGGCCGCGGTTTTCCGGATCGTAAATCGCCTGCTTCATCGAGCGCAGCAACATGGTTTGCAGCATTTCGTGGTCAGGGCGCTCGGACACTTCATCCATCAGCACCGCATAGTCCTTCGGCTGCGGCTTGTTGCCGCCGCCCAGCGTCAGCCCCAGCTCGCTCAGCACGCTGCGCAGCGCGGAGATGTGGTCATCGCTCGGACGATCGTGCACGCGGTACAGCGCCGGCTCGTTGCGTTTCTCGACGAAGCGCGCGGCCGCCACGTTGGCCATGATCATGCACTCTTCGATCAGCTTGTGGGCGTCGTTGCGCACCGTCGGCTCCACGCGCTCGATGCGGCGTTCGGCGTTGAAGATGAATTTGGCTTCTTCGGTTTCAAACGCGATGCCGCCGCGCTCGGCGCGCGCCTTATCCAGCACCTTGTACATGGCGTGCAGCTCTTCCAGGTGCTTGACCAGCGGGTGGTAATGCTCGCGCAGCTCCTGATCGCCCTGCAGAATGTGCCACACCTTGTTGTAGGTCAGGCGGGCGTGGGAGCTCATCACCGCCTCGTAGAACTTGGCCGTGGACAGGCGCCCCTGGGCGGAGATGGTCATCTCGCACACCATGCACAGGCGATCGACCTGCGGGTTCAGGGAGCACAGCCCGTTGGACAGCACTTCCGGCAGCATCGGGATCACCTGCGACGGGAAATACACCGAGTTGCCGCGGCTGCGCGCTTCGTCGTCCAGCGCGGTGCGTGGACGCACATAGTAGCTGACGTCGGCGATCGCTACCCACAGGCGCCAGCCGCCGCCGCGTTTTTTCTCGCAGTACACGGCATCATCGAAGTCGCGCGCGTCTTCACCGTCGATGGTGACCAACGGCAGCTTGCGCAGATCGACGCGGCCCTTCTTGGCCGCTTCCGGCACCTGTTCGCTGAGATCGGCCACCTGCTTTTCCACCTGCGGTGGCCAGGTATGCGGGATCTCATGGGTGCGCAGCGCGATATCCACCGCCATGCTGGTGCCCATTTTGTCGCCGAGGATCTCGACGATCTTGCCGACCGCCTTGGTACGGCGGGTCGGACGCTGAGTCAGCTCCACCACCACCATAAAGCCCATGCGCGCGCCGCTGACGCTGTCGGCCGGGATCAGAATATCGAAGCTCAGACGGCTGTCGTCCGGCACCACGAAGCCGGTACCGGCATCCATGAAGAAGCGGCCGACAATCTGGCTGGTTTTCGGCACCAGCACGCGCACGATGCGCGCTTCGCGGCGCCCTTTACGGTCCGCGCCCAGCGCCTGCGCCAGCACCACGTCACCGTGGATCGCCATTTTCATCTGTTCGGCGGACAGATAGAGATCGTCTTTGCTGCCTTCAACGCGCAGGAAGCCGTAGCCGTCGCGGTGGCCGATCACCGTGCCGCGCAGCAGGTCCAAACGCTCCGGCAGCGCGTAGCACTGGCGGCGGGTAAACACTAACTGGCCATCGCGCTCCATGGCGCGCAGGCGGCGGCGCAGCGCTTCCAGCTGTTCTTCGCCGCTGAGGCCCAATTCGTTGCCCAGTTCTTCGCGGCTGGCCGGCGTTTCTCGTTTCGCCAAATGGGCCAGGATATATTCACGGCTGGGAATGGGAGATTCGTATTTTTCTGCTTCTCGTTCCAGGAATGGATCTTGTGACATTGCGGTTCCTCCGTTGTCATCAGCAGGATGACGTTGAGCCTTGTCTTCTCAACGTCGTTTTATTCGACAAGCAATAGCTTGTAGAGCGGCGGATTGTCTTCGACCATGTCGGCCAACGTATGCTTATCCAGCTCTTCAAGGAAATTCTGTACGCCCTGTTGGAGCACCTGCTTCAATCGGCAGGCAGGGGTGATGTGGCAAAACTCGCTGCTGCAGTTAACCAGCGCAAGCGGCTCCAGCGCCCGCACGACGTCGCCGAGGCGAATGCTCTCGGCCGGTTTGCCCAAACGGATGCCGCCATGCTTGCCGCGCACCGCCGTGACAAAACCGACCCGGCTCAACTGATTGATGATCTTCACCATATGGTTGCGAGACACGCCATACACCTCGGTTACTTCCGAGATACTGGTCATCTTGTCCTGCGGCAACGAGGCCATGTAGATCAACGCCCGCAGACCATAATCAGTAAAACTTGTTAACTGCACATCTTACCTCTGGGTATGACTTTACCCGTCTGATACGCCACTTTTCGGCGCTATTCAAAAGATTACTCATTGGATAATAAACCAGCCGGAGAGTTCGTCGCTAATTATTTAGCGAATCCCGCGCCCTAAGGCGGGTTTATGAAAGGATTTTTTGACGTGAAACCGCAATCGGAGGGAGTCAGGATAAAAACAAACCGGGACGCGCCCGGTTTGTTTAATGCCGCAAAGCCTGATTATGCGTCGAACGGGTCGCGCAGGATCATGGTTTCGCTGCGATCCGGGCCGGTAGAGATGATGTCTACCGGTACGCCGGTCACTTCTTCGATGCGCTTGATGTAGTTCAGCGCAGCCTGAGGCAGCTTGCTGTGCTCTTTCACGCCAAAGGTGGTTTCGCTCCAGCCCGGCATGGTTTCGTAGATAGGCTCAATGCCTTCCCAGCCTTCAGCCGCCAGCGGAGTGGTGTCCACTTCACGGCCGTCCGGCATGCGGTAACCCACGCAGATCTTCACTTCTTTCAGGCCGTCCAGGACGTCCAGTTTGGTCAGGCAGAAGCCGGACAGGGAGTTGATCTGCACCGCGCGACGCACCGCTACCGCGTCCAGCCAGCCGGTACGACGACGACGGCCGGTGGTGGCGCCGAACTCGTTACCCTGCTTGCACAGGTACTCGCCGGTTTCATCGAACAGTTCGGTTGGGAACGGGCCTGCACCCACGCGAGTGGAGTAGGCTTTCACGATGCCCAGCACGTAGTCCACATAACGCGGGCCGATGCCGGAACCGGTAGCCACGCCGCCGGCGGTGGTGTTGGAAGAGGTCACGTACGGGTAAGTACCGTGGTCGATATCCAGCAGGGTGCCCTGAGCGCCTTCGAACATGATCAGATCGCCACGCTTGCGCGCGCCGTCCAGCAGTTCGGAAACGTCAACCACCATCGCGGTCAGGATATCGGCGATAGACAGCACGTAGTCCAGCGTCGCCTGATAATCGACGGCTTCAACTTTGTAGTAGTTGACCAGTTGGAAGTTGTGGTAATCGACGATCTCTTTCAGCTTAACGGCGAAGGTTTCTTTGTTGAACAGATCGCCGACGCGCAGACCGCGACGAGCCACTTTATCTTCGTAAGCCGGGCCGATGCCGCGACCGGTGGTGCCGATCGCTTTCGCGCCGCGCGCTTTCTCACGCGCGTTATCCAACGCAACGTGGTAAGGCAGGATCAACGGGCAAGCTTCAGAGAGTAACAGACGTTCGCGTACCGGGATGCCACGCGCTTCGAGTTCACCCATTTCTTTCATCAACGCGTCCGGCGCCAGAACAACACCGTTGCCGATGATGCTGGTGACGTTTTCACGCAGAATGCCTGAAGGAATTAAATGAAGAACGGTTTTTTCACCGTTGATTACCAGAGTGTGGCCAGCGTTATGGCCACCTTGGTAGCGCACAACATATTGAGCCCGTTCAGTCAGCAGGTCTACAACCTTGCCTTTACCTTCGTCACCCCATTGGGTGCCCAGTACGACGACGTTCTTACCCATTTTTCAAAATCACCGATTGCTTAAAAATGGATTCTACCACCGTAATTTTCGATTTTCAGCACTTTTAGCATACGATTGCATAAATTTTGGGCTAGACTTTAAAGACCCGTGCGGCCGCTCAACATGTAGTAGATCACGCAGCCCGCAACCACTATTCCACCGCCAAATCGCCGCAGCGTCGCGTCCGGCAACTGCGACATCGCCACAATCATTTTGCGCCAGGCCTGCGGAAACAGCATCGGCCCCAGTCCTTCCAGCACCAGGACCAGCCCGAGCGCCAGCCAAATCGTTGAGTTCATGCATCCCCCAAAAACGAGAAAGGGCCCGCGAAAACGGGCCCTCGATCAGATTGCCTGCCGCGCTTATTTGCGCAGGGTATCAGGCGACTTCATGTAGCGGAAGAAATCACTGTCCGGGCTCAGTACCAGCACGTCCTGGTTGTCCTTGAAGCTGGCTTCATAGGCACGCAGGCTGCGGATAAAGGCATAGAAGTCCGGATCCTGGCTGAACGCGTTGGCGAACAGCTTGGCTGCTTCAGCATCGCCTTCACCACGGGTGATACGCGCCTGACGCTCGGCTTCCGCCAGGGTACGGGTCACTTCGTAGTCCGCGCTGGCGCGCAGTTTCTCGGCTTCTTCCTGGCCCTGCGAGCGCAGGCGACGGGCTACCGCTTCACGCTCGGCGCGCATACGCTGGTAGATGGCGTCGGAGACTTCGGCCGGCAGGTTGATCTGCTTGATACGCACGTCGATCACTTCGATGCCCAACGCCGCCATGCTGTTCGGGTTCACCTGCGGCTGTTTGCCGGTGGTTTCCCGCTCAACGCGCGCCGCCGCAGAGGCGATAGCGTCATCGGCTTCGGTGGTCGCCACTTCTTCGCCGTCACCCACGGTGCCGGTGTTCAGCGCGTCACGCACGTCAGACATCAGCTTGCCGCGCGAGTCGGTCACGATGTCTTTCACGTCCAGGCGGCCGATTTCGGAACGCAGACGGTCGCTGAACTTACGCTTCAGCAGCACTTCGGCCTGGGAGACGTCGCCGCCGCCGGTCGCCAGATAGTAGCGGCTGAAGTCGCTGATGCGCCACTTCAGATAGGAGTCAACGATCAGGTCTTTCTTCTCGCTGGTCACGAAGCGATCGGCCTGGTTGTCCATGGTCTGGATACGCGCATCCAGGTTCTTCACGGTCTCAATGAACGGGATCTTGAGGTGCAGACCCGGCGCATACACCAGCGGCTTGTTTTCGCCGTCGCGCAGCACCTTGCCGAAGCGCAGCACGATGCCGCGCTGGCCTTCCTGCACCACGAACAGCGAAGCGTACAGCACCACCAGCACCGCGAGGACAATAACTACAAAAGACTTACGCATTGATTACTCTCTCCCTACGCGAGTGGTGTCGTCACGCTGCGCATTCGCCCGGCGCTGATCCATAACCGATCCGCTGCTGGTGCGCGGGGTGCTGCTGTTGGCAGCCGGTGCTGGATTCGGATTGAGGCGAATCAGGCTGGTATCCTTGTTGCCGCTCTCCGTCGCCGCGCCTTGGCCGCGCAGCATCTGATCCAGCGGCAGCACCATCAGGTTGTTGCCTTTGTCGCTCACCAACACCTTACGGGTATGGCCCAGCACTTTTTCCATGGTTTCGATATACAGACGCTCGCGGGTGATCTGCGGGGCGGACTTGTATTCCGGCAACAGCTTGGCAAAGCGCGCCACCTCACCCTGAGCTTCCAGGACGGTGCGGTCTTTATAAGCCTTGGAGTCTTCCAGCAGACGCTGCGCCTGGCCGTTCGCACGCGGCTGAACTTCGTTGGCGTAAGCTTCCGCTTCACGGATGTATTGCTGCTCGTTCTCACGCGCGGCGATCGCATCGTCGAACGACGCCTTCACCTCTTCCGGCGGACGCGCCGCCTGGAAGTTGACGTCCAGCAGCGTGATGCCCATGTTGTAAGGACGAATGGTCTCTTCCAGCATGCGCTGCGTATCGTTACGCACCACGGTACGGCCTTCGGTCAGGATGCGATCCATCGAGTATTTGCCGATCACGCCGCGCAGGGCGCTGTCGGTCGCCTGGCTCAGGCTGTCGTCGGCATTGACGACGCTGAACAGGTACGCTTCCGGGTTGGTCACGCGGTACTGCACGTTCATTTCCACGCGCACCACGTTTTCATCGGAGGTCAGCATCACGCCGGACGCCGCCAGCTCACGCACGGATTCCACGTTCACCGGACGCACGTCGTCGATGAAGGTCGGCTTCCAGTTCAGGCCCGGCTGCACCAGGTGGCTGAACTTACCGAAACGCGTCACAACGCCGCGCTCGGCTTCCTTGATGGTGTAGAAGCCGCTGGCGGCCCAGATCACCACCACGGCAACCGCCGCGATACCGATAATGCGGCCGCTGAAGCCCGGACCGGAGGCCCCGGTGCCGCCGCTATTGCTGTTGGAGCCTTTGCCCCCGCCAAAACCGCTCAATTTCTTGCTCAGTTTGCGGAAGATATCATCCAAATCAGGTGGCCCTTGATCACGACCGCCTTTGTTGTTACCGCCAGAGTTGCCGCCATTGTTATTGCTGCTCCCCCACGGGTCGCGGTCCTGTCCGTTATTACCGGGCTGATTCCACGCCATGTTTTAGCTCCATATTCTGTGATTGGGTACTTCAGGCTTTCGCGAAGCATAAATGTAACAGGATATGATCATACGATAAAGTCAATCAGGTCCTGTTCTTGCTTGCAGAGACGACGCCATTCGACGATCGGCATTCGCACCACCACGCCAATGCTGCCGTCCTCTTCGTTCCACTCTTTTTCAATCGCCTGAAGCTGGTAAAAACGGCTGCGAAGACGGCCTGCCCGTGGCGGTAAGCGCAATTCGTAATGCGCGATCTCCCCCGATAAGCGCTCCGTCAACGCCTGATACAGCAACGGAATACCCTCTCCGCTGGCGGCGGACAGCCACACCCGGATCGGCAGGTTTTCATCGTTGCGGTCGATACGCGGCACAAAATCGTCCAGCATATCTATTTTGTTCATCACTAACAGTGTAGGGATTTCATCCGAGTCTATCTCCGCCAGCACGGTGTTCACCGCGTCGATGTTCTCGTCGACGCGCGGATCCGCCGCGTCGATGACGTGCAGCAGCAAAGAGGCCTGGCGCGTCTCCTGCAGCGTCGCCTTGAAGGCGGCCACCAGATCGTGCGGCAGGTGCCGGATAAAGCCTACGGTATCCGCCAACACGGTATCCCCCACGTCCGGCACATCAATGCGCCGCAACGTAGGATCCAGGGTGGCAAATAGCTGGTCCGCCGCATACACCTCGGCAGACGTTATTCGGTTAAACAGGGTGGATTTGCCGGCGTTGGTATAGCCCACCAGCGATACGGTCGGCACATCGGCGCGGGTCCGCGCACGTCGGCCTTGTTCACGCTGCTTCTCTACCCGCTCCAGGCGGCGCAGAATCAAGCTGATGCGATCGCGTAACAGGCGACGGTCGGTCTCAAGCTGGGTTTCCCCCGGCCCGCGCAGGCCTATCCCCCCTTTTTGCCGCTCCAGGTGCGTCCAGCCGCGTACCAGACGCGTGGCGATGTGACGCAGCTGCGCCAGCTCCACCTGCAGCTTACCTTCATGGGTGCGGGCACGCTGGGCGAAAATGTCTAAAATCAGCCCGGTGCGATCGATCACCCGGCATTCGCACAGGCGCTCGAGGTTTCTTTCCTGCGCCGGGGAAAGGGAATGATCAAACAGGACAACAGACGCGCCGCTGGCTTTCACCGCATCTGCAATTTCTTCGGCCTTTCCTTCGCCGACAAAGTACTTCGGATGCGGGGCTTTGCGGCTACCAGTCACCACTTGCAAAGCTTCGACACCGGCTGAGGAGACCAGCGATTCGAACTCGCTGAGATCTTCCGTATCTTTGTCTTGCGAGAAATAGATATGAACCAGTACGGCCTGCTCACCGGCTTCATAACGGTCAAACAAGCGTGCAACCTCTCAAACGGACACTCACCGTGAGTTTGGGGGACATAAACAGCACGCGGCTGCTTATGCTCCCCGTCATGGTTGACTTGCAACGCGCTTTATTCAGCGTCATCGCTTTCCTGCTGCGGCTGTTGCTGCGCAGACGGATTGTTACCATGGTGATAGTTGCTTGAACCGCCGCTCGGATTGTTGCTGTGATGCGAGACCGGGCGTGACGGGACAACGGTAGAGATAGCGTGCTTGTACACCATCTGGCTAACCGTGTTCTTCAACAGGATGACAAACTGGTCAAAAGACTCAATCTGGCCTTGCAGCTTAATACCATTCACCAAATAAATAGAAACCGGAACACGTTCACGACGCAATGCGTTCAGGAACGGATCTTGCAAAGATTGCCCCTTAGCCATTCTATCTTTTCCTTATTTGCTTGTTGTTTGTAACTAAGAACCTGTCGGCTCTAAAATAAACGACGTAAAAAATTTGCGCGCTGAATACTCAGCAATTGTACACAATCACCCAACCTATGCACTAACAACCTGTGTCACCGAGTCCAAAGCCTCTCCCGGCTTTTCACTGTCCAACCAATGGACCGACTCCCAACCCCGTAACCAGGTCATCTGGCGTTTAGCCAACTGACGTGTTGCGCAAATACCACGATAAACCATCTCATCGTAACTAATTTCACCAGACAAGTATGACCACATCTGGCGGTAACCGACACAGCGAATGGAGGGCAAGTCCGTATGCAAATCACCCCGTGCGAAAAGTGCACGCGCTTCCGTCTCAAAACCCGCCGCCAACATTTGATGGTACCGCAGCTCGATGCGTTGATGGATCAACTCACGGCTGGTCGGCGCTATCGCAAATTGGTGAACTTGATACGGTAACGATTCACCCGAAATTTTAGTCAGTTCCGTTAAAGTTTTACCCGAAATAAAAAAAACTTCCAGTGCTCTGGACAGTCTCTGCGGATCATTCGGATGAATTCTCACTGCCGCGACCGGATCGATCGCCTGTAACTGACGGTGCAGCGCCTCCCAGCCCTGCTCCGCCGCTTGCCGTTCGATGCGCTCGCGCACCGCGGGATCGGCGGACGGCAACGGCGACAATCCTTCCAGCAACGCCTTGAAATACAACATGGTGCCGCCCACCAACAGCGGAATGCGGCCGGCGGCGGTGATGTCGGCCATCTCTTTCAGCGCATCGGCGCGGAACTCCGCAGCCGAGTAAGCTTCGGCGGGATCGCGAATATCGATCAGCCGATGCGGCGCCTGCGCCAATTCTTCGGTGCTCGGCTTGGCGGTGCCGATATCCATGCCGCGATAAATCAGCGCGGAATCGACGCTGATCAGTTCCACCGGCAGGCGCTCGCGCAGCGCGATCGCCAGCGCGGTCTTGCCCGAGGCGGTCGGCCCCATAATGAAAATAGCCGGGGGACGTGATGTCATTTCAGTTTCAGTCATGCTTGAGGGCCGCCAGTGCGGCCTGTAAATCAACGGGTTGTAAAAGTCCGCTCGGTGGCGATTTGACCAGCTGCGGGCAAAGTCGTTCAACGTCGGTCAGCAATTGTATCGCTTGCGAGGTGTTCCACTGTTCATGTTCGCTGCCGAGACGGCGAGCGAGCCAGGTGGCCAACACCGCGGGCGACATCTCCTGATGCTCGGCCAGATAGCCTAACAGTTCGGGTATCAGTTTTTGTAAATTTTGTTGGCGTAATGGTAAAGGCACTGCGCGCAGCGTCACACGGCCGTGATCCGTCTGCAAGTCCAGCCCCATCATCGTCAGCAGCGCCTGATGCCGCGCGATGGCCGCCGCTTCGTTCTTGTCCAACGTCAGCTTGACTGGGATCAGCAGCGGCTGCGGCCGCAGCCCTTCCGTCGGCGGATTGAGCTGCGCCTGGCGCAGCCAGCGCTCGGCCACCGTCAGGTTGAGCAACGCCGGCTGCTGGCACTGTTCAATCAGTGCGTAGCACGGCGGATGGATCATAAGCACCCGGCCAAAGCTGTGTTGCCCGCTCGCCAACGGCGTTTCCACGGCGGCTTTCACCGGTGGGAACAGCGGCGGCCGACTCGGGGCTTCCGGCGCGGCCTCGGCCTGCGGCTCGGCGGCAGGCCGCATCAGTTTGCCGTACAGCTCGCCTTCGCGTTTCTGGTAACCGCCCGCCGTTTGCCAACCGGGCTGCGGCGCGCGCTCGCGGGCGGCGTCGGCCGGTGGCGGCGTTTCGCGACGCGGCGCCGGCTGTGAAAAATGGTTGCCGCCGGCGGCGACGCGGTTTTCCTGCTGCCAGACCGGCGCAGGCGCCTCGTCAGGCGTTTCCGCCAACGGCAGCGACGGCGTCTGTCCGGCCTGTTGCAGCACCGTGGTCACCGCCTGGTAGATAAAATCGTGCACCAGCCGCGCCTGATGGAAACGCACCTCGTGCTTGGCGGGATGAACGTTGACGTCCACCTGGTGCGGATCCACCTCCAGATACAACACATAAGCGGGCTGCTGATCGTCTTTCAGCTGATCCTGATAGGCCTGACGAATGGCGTGGTTGATCAAGCGATCGCGCATCATGCGGCTGTTGACGTAGCAGTACTGCATTTCACCCAGCTGGCGCGCCCCGTCCGGATCCGCCACCCAACCGCGGATGCTCAGATCGCCGTGCTGCCAGTCGATGTTCAGCGCATGCTGCAAAAACGCCGGGCCGCAGATGCTGCCCAAACGGCGCTCGTGCTGGCTTTCTTCCTTCGCCGCCCGATATTGGCGGATCAGTTTGCCGTTGTGGCTGAGGTTGATCGCCACATCGAAGCGCGCCAGCGCGATGCGCCGCACCACTTCATCGATATGGCCGAATTCGGTTTTCTCGGTGCGCATGAATTTGCGGCGCGCCGGGGTGTTGTAAAACAGATCCAGCACTTCCAGCGTGCTGCCGACCGGGTGCGCGGCGGGTTTGACCGTCACCGCCTGCTCGCGCCCTTCGGCATAGGCTTGCCACGCTTCGCTCTGGTCTGCTGTGCGCGACGTCAGGGTCAAACGGGAAACCGAGCTGATGCTGGCCAGCGCTTCGCCGCGAAAACCGAGGCTGACGATCGCTTCCAGGTCGTCGAGCGTGCTAATTTTACTGGTGGCGTGCCGCGCCAGCGCCAGCGCCAGATCGTCCTTGCCGATGCCGCAGCCGTTGTCGCGAATGCGGATCAACTTGGCGCCGCCGCGTTCGATATCGATATCGATGCGCGTCGCACCGGCGTCCAGGCTGTTTTCCACCAGCTCTTTGACGACCGACGCGGGGCGTTCGACCACCTCTCCGGCGGCGATCTGGTTGGCGAGCTGTGGCGGTAACACCTGGATAGGCATGCTGACTCCTGTAGCGGTGGCGCTAGGCCTGCGGAATGGTCAGCGTCCGATCCAGCGGCGCGACGTCCGACTTCAGATTATTGACCCGTTTCAAATCGCCGACGCTGACCCCGTAGCGAGAAGCGATGGAGGACAGCGTGTCCCCGCGGGCCACTTTATGTTTAGACGGCTTCTTCGCCGGCGTTTTCGCTTTGGCGACGGCGGTGACGGCGGCGGTTTTCCCCGCCGGCACCTTCAGGCGTTGCCCGACCCACACGCCGTCTTTCTTCAGTTTGTTCAGATCCCGCAGCGCCGCCATGGTCGTGCCGTAGCTGTCGGCGATGCCGGACAGCGTCTCCGCCCGTTTCACCACGTGGATCTGGGTCTTGCCGCTTACGCTGCGGCTCGCGCCGGCCGAGCTGACGATAGGCTCAGGCTGGCGCACGTCTGGTGTTGAGGTGTTAACCGCCGCTGCGACGTCCAGCGGTCGGTTTTCCACCTTTGGGTCGGCTTGCAGCGGATGCGCCAGGAAGTAGCTGCGCAGGCCGTTATGAATGGCCTTGGCAATCTTCTCCTGATACGCGCTACTGCCCAGCAGCCGCTCCTCCGTGCTATTACTGATAAATCCTGTTTCCACCAGCAGCGATGGAATATCCGGCGAACGCAGCACGCCCAGGCTGGCGTGTTCCGGCCGGCGTTTATGCAACGATCCGACGCTCTGCAGCTGCTGCAGCACCTTCACCGCCACATCGTAGCCAACGCGCTGCGAGTGGCCGAACTGCAGATCCAGCACCGCCTGGCTCAGATAAGGATCGGCCTGGCTGTTGGCCAGCAAGTCGCCGGCGCCGCCGAGCAGCTCGGACTGCTTCTCATGCTGTTCGAGCCAACCGGCCATTTCGCTGTTGGCGCGGCGATTGGACAGCACCCAGACGGAAGCCCCGCTGGCGCTGCGGTTTGGCGCGGCGTCGGCGTGGATGGAGACCAGCACGTTGGCGCCCTGTTTACGCGCAACGTCGGAACGCCCCATCACCGAAATAAAATAGTCGCCGTTACGCGTCAGCACCGGCTTGAACTGCGGATCGGCGTCCAGCATCGCCTGCAGGCGACGCGCGATGGCGATAGTGACATTCTTCTCCTTCAACCCGCTCGGGCCGATGGCGCCCGGATCCTGGCCGCCGTGGCCTGCGTCGATAGCCACCACCACCCGATCGCCGGAACCGGCGGAAACGCGGCTGCTGCGCGGCGTCACCTCAGTGGCGGTGCCCGCGACAACGCTCTGTTTATTGGTAAAGGGATTCGATCCCGTCGGCGCTTTGCGCAGCGGCGGCTCCGGCGCTTCACGCACCGCGACCGGCGCCTGACGCGGCGGTTGGCTGACGGCGACCGGCGCAGGCGTTTGGACCGGCGCTTTACGCGCCACGGTATTGACGCCGCCTTCGGCCGTAAGGGTGAATACCACGGTGTGCACGCCGCCGTTCTGGCGGGTGGAGACGCGGGTTTTAGCGCGCTGAGTCAGATCAAACACCAGGCGCACGCTCTGAGCGTCTTTCGGCGCGCTGGAGCGAATGCTTTTCACCAGGTTTTGGCCGCTGAAATTGAGCGGCAGCCCGCCGACCTTGCCTTTCTGGTTGACGTCCAGCACCACGCGCTCCGGGCCGTGCAGCGGGAAAAACGCGTAGTCCGGCGGGCCATTGAAGCTCACCGACACCGTCGCTTCGCGCTGGGCGTTGGACACTTTGATATCGGACAGCGAGGACGCCGCCAGCGCGCTCAACGCGCTGAGCGGCCCCAGCACAGCGATCAGCATGATGACCGCAAATTTTTTCAACGCATGCGTCATTGCAGCATCATCCCTGTGATCCATGAATACGGTCTAACAGCTGGCTGCCGTAAGCAGAAATCGCCTCGATCTTCGCCTCTCGCCCCTCGCCCTGATAGCTGAGGTGCAGCGCCAGATCCGGCTCCGGCAGCACGCCGGTGCCCTGCTGCGGCCATTCGACCAGGCAGATGGCGTCTTGCGCGAAGTAATCGCGAATGCCCATAAATTCAAGCTCTTCCGGATCGGCCAGGCGATACAGATCGAAGTGATATACCGCCAAGGGCTGCAAGGCATAGGGCTCCACTAGCGTGTAGGTCGGGCTTTTGACATTGCCCTGATGCCCCAACGCCTGCAGGAAGCCACGGCTGAAGGTGGTTTTACCGGCGCCCAGGTCGCCGTAGAGATAGATGACGCTGGCGCGATCGCAGGCCTTGGCCAAAGTGGTGCCCAAAGCGACAGTCGCTGCCTCGTCCGGCAGAGGTAAAACGAGTTCTTTCATTCGATAAAGTCTATTTTGCCCACTCAGGGTTAACGAAATGAAGGATGTCCGGCAGTAAATCGGTCGCCAACATGCCTCTTGTTCCTTGTCTTTCCGCTACGCGATCGCCGGCCGCGCCGTGTACGACGCAGCCCGCACAGGCGGCATCATACAGCGAGAGCTTTTGCGCCAGCAAACCGCCGATGATGCCCGACAGCACATCGCCCATGCCGCCGGAGGCCATGCCGGCATTGCCGACGTCGGCGATCGCCATCTGGCCCTGCTCATCGGCGATCAGCGTGCCGGCGCCTTTCAGCACCGCCACGCCGCCATAGCGCGCCGTCAGGTTACGCACGGCAAGTAAGCGATCACTCTCGATGTCGGCAGTGCTGCAGCTCAACAGCCGCGCCGCCTCTCCGGGATGCGGAGTCATCACGCGATTCTGCCGTTTCTCGGGATTTAATGCCAGCAAGTTCAGCGCATCGGCGTCCCACAAGGCCGGTTTATCGCTGGTTTGCAGCACGTTCAAGGCGTTTTTGCCCCACTCAGCCTGGCCCAGCCCCGGGCCAATCACCAGCACGTCCGCCCATTGCATCGCCTGCCGCAAGGTCGTCTCGTCCAGCGCCTGCGCCATCAACTCCGGCCTGGCCGCCAGCAGCGGCGCGACGTGCTCAATGTGAGTAAGCACTCGCACCAATCCAGCCCCGCTGCGCAGCGCCGCTTCCGCCGCCATGCGAATGGCGCCGCCGAATCCGCGGTCGCCGCCCACCAGCAGCAGACGGCCATGCTCGCCCTTATGGGCGCAGGGGCGCCGCGGATGCAGCCAGCGCGGCAACGCCTCGGCGGTAAGCCGCTGAATCTGTTCCGGTTGCTTCGCCAACCAATCCGATAAGCCTAGCGTATTCTGATGAAGTTGCCCGACCCAGTCGCGCGCCTGCCCGGTCAGCAAGCCCGGCTTGAGGCCAATGAACGTGACGGTATGCGCGGCACGCACGACCGCGCCCGGCGCCGCGCCGCTTTCCGCCAGCAGCCCGGACGGAATATCGAGCGCCACCACCGGCGCCGAATGGCGGTTGGCGGCCTCGATCAGCGCATCGTAAGGCGCACGCGGCGCACTGCCCAGGCCGGTGCCTAACAGACCGTCGATAATAAGAGAGACGGATGCCGGCCAGCGGCTGTTCGCCGGCAGAATATCGCCGCCGGCGGCCAGCCAGGCCTCGCGGGCCGCTGCGGCCTCCGGCGGCAAAGGGCGTGCGCCTTCGCAGGCGATCACCGTCACCTGCACGCCCGCCGCCTTCGCCAAACGCGCCACCACATAGCCGTCGCCGCCGTTGTTGCCGTGGCCACAGAGCACCAGCCAGTGGTTGCAGCAGGGATAAGTGTCGCGCGCCAGTACGTAGGCCGCCTGACCGGCGCGCAGCATTAAATCGTAAAGAGAAAGACCGAGCGAGGCCGCCGCCGCAGGTTCCGAACGACGGATCCAATCCGCAGGCCAGACAGAGTGTGGTAAACTGTCAGCGTATGCTTTTTCACTGTGGCCCGTCATGACGCACCCCCTCGATCTCCATCAACTCGCCCAACATATCAAGCAATGGGGGCAATCGCTAGGATTCCAGCAGGTTGGCATCTGCGATACCGATCTCAGCCAGGAAGAGCCGAAGCTGCAGGCCTGGCTCGACAAACAGTACCACGGCGAGATGGAGTGGATGGCGCGCCACGGCATGCTGCGCGCACGCCCTCACGAGCTGTTGCCAGGCACGCTGCGGGTGATCAGCGTGCGCATGAACTATCTGCCGGCCAAGGCGGCGTTCGCCAGCACCCTGCAGAACCCGCAATTGGGCTACGTCAGCCGCTATGCGCTGGGGCGCGATTATCACAAGCTGTTGCGTCAGCGCCTGAAAAAGTTGGGCGATCAGATCCAGGCCTACTGCGGCGAACTGAATTTCCGCCCCTTTGTCGACTCGGCGCCGGTCATGGAGCGCGCGCTGGCCGCCAAGGCGGGCATCGGCTGGGTTGGTAAACACTCACTAATTCTTAACCGCGAAGCCGGATCCTGGTTTTTCCTCGGCGAACTGCTGATCGACCTGCCGCTGCCGGTGGATCAGCCGCAGGAAGAGCAGTGCGGCCGCTGCGTCGCCTGCATCACCACTTGCCCGACCGGGGCCATCGTCGCGCCCTACACCGTCGATGCCCGGCGCTGCATTTCCTATCTGACCATCGAACTGGAAGGCGCGATCCCGGAGGAATTCCGGCCGCTGCTCGGCAACCGTATCTACGGCTGCGACGACTGCCAGCTGATCTGCCCGTGGAACCGATTTTCGCAACTCACCGACGAAGACGATTTCAGCCCGCGTGCCGCGCTGCATGCGCCGCAGCTGATCGATCTGTTCAGTTGGACGGAAGAAAAATTCCTGCGCATCACCGAAGGCTCGGCGATACGCCGCATCGGTCACCTGCGCTGGCTGCGCAATATCGCCGTGGCGCTTGGCAATGCGCCTTATGAGGACAGCATCGTGCTCGCGCTGCGCACGCGTTTGGGCCAGGACGCCATGCTGGACGAACATATCCACTGGGCACTGGCGCAACAGCTCGCTCGCCGTGAAGCACAGGGCATCGAGGTGCAAACGGCGCAGAAAAAACGGTTGATACGGGCTGTGGAAAAAGGTTTGCCAAGGGATGCCTGACGGGGTGCGCCGCGCGGGCGTATCGCCCGAAATCTCACTCTGTGGATTTGTGCATAAAAATAAAAACACGTTGTCTTTCAACTGCAACAAAAAGAGCAAGTGATCGGCATAACGTTTTGGGATAAATAAATAAGCTTATAAATCAAATGTATAAATATTTAATTTGTATGACGTTGATTTTTCAGGCTGGCGGGTTTATGTACAGAGGCTGTGGATAACTCTGTTCACAACGTTTTTAGCAGGTGTGTAAAACGGGACAAAAACCCGCGCCGGATAAGGCGTTGGATTTGAGTTTGAAACGAAGAGAAAATTGGAGCGGGAAACGAGACTCGAACTCGCGACCCCGACCTTGGCAAGGTCGTGCTCTACCAACTGAGCTATTCCCGCATTGAGATGCTTTTGGCATCCGGTCACCAAACACTGGCGTGACCTTTGAATTTTTGGAGCGGGAAACGAGGCTCGAACTCGCGACCTCAACCTTGGCAAGGTTGCGCTCTACCAACTGAGCTATTCCCGCGTCGCATAGGTACTGCTTGATACTGCTTTATTTATTCATCATGCCGCATCGCGACATTGTTGAATTTGGAGCGGGAAACGAGACTCGAACTCGCGACCCCGACCTTGGCAAGGTCGTGCTCTACCAACTGAGCTATTCCCGCCCGGCGTATCGATGGTGGAACGTTACGAAATTCTTCATCGGTACGGGGTGCGCATTATACGAGAAATCCTTTTTGTCGCAAGCCCCTGAAAGCAAAAAAACGCGATTTTTGTTTGATTGCCGATTAAAGCGCCAGATTGGCGAATTAAGCGGCTAAAAACGGCATTTTTTCCCCGCAGAGGCCGCCATCGCCTTAAAGCTGAATGAAATGCTCGCGGTAATAAGCCAGTTCGGCCACCGATTCGCGGATGTCATCCAGCGCCTGATGGGTGCCCTGCTTCTTAAAGCCGCCGAGAATTTCCGGCTTCCAACGGCGCGCCAGTTCTTTCAGCGTGCTGACGTCCAGGTAGCGGTAATGGAAGTAGGCCTCCAGCTCCGGCATGTAGCGGAACAGGAAACGGCGATCCTGGCCCACGCTGTTGCCGCAGATCGGCGATTTACCGGCCGGCACCCATTGCTGCAGGAAGGCGATGGTTTCCAGCTCGGCGGCGCGATCGTCCTGCCGACTGGCTTTCACCCGCTCCACCAGCCCGCTGCCGGTATGGGTGCGCACGTTCCACTCGTCCATCAAGGCCAGCTGCTCGTCGGATTGGTGCACGGCGATCACCGGCCCTTCCGCCAGGATGTTCAGATTGGCGTCGGTGACCAGCGTGGCGATCTCGATAATGCGGTCACGCTCGGGATCCAGCCCGGTCATCTCCAAATCGATCCAAATCAGGTTATTTTCGTTTGCTGTCATGATGTTTCCTGCCTAAAAGCCGAGAGAAAAACGCTGTGCGGACGAGACGACGGCCGCCGCCGATGGCGACACGCCGCAGCCGGCGGCTAACAACGGTTATTTAATATAAAATAGCGTGTATCATAGTCTTTTTGGTCGCCATGGGCGACATATACCCTGACGGGTTCAAGGCTGCGCCCGGGGCAAGTCCCCCGCCGCGGCTGTGCGTATACGTAAAGGTATAAAACCGATTCAAGTGAGGCGCAGTGAGTAAGAACAAACTGTCCAAAGGTCAGCAACGCCGCGTGCAGGCGAACCATCAGCGCCGTCTGAAGCGCGCCGATAACAAACCGGAACCGGATGATTCCCAGCTGGGCGAGCCGCAGGAAGGCGTCGTCATCAGCCGTTTCGGCATGCACGCCGACGTTGAGGCGCCGGATGGCACTCAGCACCGCTGCAACATCCGCCGCACGCTGCGTTCGCTGGTGACCGGCGATCGCGTGGTGTGGCGCCCCGGCCTGGGCGCCCATGAAGGGGTAAAAGGCATTGTGGAAGCGGTGCACGAACGCACCTCGGTGCTGACGCGCCCGGACTTCTATGACGGCGTGAAGCCGATCGCCGCCAATATCAATCAGATCGTCATCGTGTCTGCGATCCTGCCCGAGCTGTCACTGAACATCATCGACCGTTATCTGGTGGCCTGCGAAACGCTCGAAGTCGAGCCGCTGATCGTGCTCAACAAAATTGACCTGCTGGACGCCGAAGCGCGCAAGCTGGTCGACGGCATGATGGATATCTATCGCAAGATTGGCTACCGGGTGCTGGAAGTCTCCAGCCAAACGCGGGAAGGCATGGCGGAGTTCGAACAGGCGCTGGCCGGGCGCATCAGCATCTTCGCCGGTCAGTCCGGGGTCGGCAAGTCCAGCTTGCTGAACGCGCTGCTGCCGCCGTCTGAAGAGCAAATTCTGGTAAATCAGGTTTCCGACGTCTCGGGCCTCGGGCAACATACCACCACCGCCGCGCGGCTGTACCATTTCCAGCACGGCGGCGACGTGATCGACTCCCCGGGGGTGCGCGAGTTTGGCCTGTGGCACCTGGAGCCGGAACAAATCACCCGCGGCTTTGTCGAATTCCGTGATTATTTAGGCGGTTGCAAATTCCGCGACTGCCGCCACGATACCGATCCCGGCTGCGCCATTCGCGCGGCGATGGAGAAAGGCGATATCGCGCAAGAGCGGTTCGACAACTATCACCGTATTCTGGAAAGCATGGCGCAGGTGAAGGTTCGCAAGAACTTCACGGACGCCGCAGACTGACACTGACGAGCGAGCATTGACGACGGCGGAGCCCTCGTTACAATGCGCGCCCTTTACCCTGATTCACGAGGTTAACGTGCTGGATAGCATCAAGATTAAACTGCAATATTGGCTGCCGAAGCTGGCGCTGACCCGCCTGGCGGGCTGGGGCGCCGACAAACGGGCCGGCTGGCTGACCCAACTGGTGGTCAAAACCTTCGCCCGCTTCTACCGCGTGGACATGCAGGAAGCGCAAAATCCGGACCTGGCGTCTTACGCCACCTTCAACGATTTCTTCGTGCGCCCGCTGCGCGACGGCGCGCGCCCCATCGTCGCCGACGCCAACTGGCTGGCGCTGCCTGCCGATGGTGCCATCAGCCAGCTCGGCCCGATCCGCGACGATCAAATCTTCCAGGCCAAAGGCCACCACTACAGCCTCGAAGCGCTGCTGGCCGGCAACTATCTGTTGGCCGAGCCGTTCCGCAACGGCCTGTTCGCCACCACCTATCTGGCGCCGCGCGACTATCACCGCGTACACATGCCGTGCGCCGGCGTGCTGCGCGAAATGATCTATGTGCCGGGCGATTTGTTCTCGGTCAACCCGCTCACCGCCGCCAACGTGCCTAATCTGTTCGCGCGCAACGAGCGCGTGATCTGCGTATTCGACACCGACATTGGGCCGATGGTGCAAATCCTGGTCGGCGCCACCATCGTCGGCAGCATCGAAACCGTCTGGGCCGGCACCGTCACGCCGCCGCGCGAAGGCATCATCAAGCGCTGGACCTACCCGGCCGCCGGCGAAGAAGGCGCCATCGCGCTGGAAAAAGGCGCCGAGATGGGCCGTTTCAAACTCGGCTCCACGGTGATCAACCTGTTTACCGCAGGCAGCGTGCAGTTTGCGCCGCAGCTGCATAACGGCACCGTCACCCGCATGGGTGAAGCCTTCGCCGAAATCCCGGCCGCCGCTGAAACGCCACAGACCCCGCTCTAAAGGAATCGACGCCGTGCGCCTTTTCATCACGCTTTTGCTCGGTTGCCTGCTGTGGCAACCGGCGCTGGCCGCCCCCGTGCCGACCGAGACCCAGCTCAAACAGGAGCTGAAGCAGGCGGAAAGCAGCAAAAACGCGCCGAATCAGGCGGAAACCACCGAGGCGCTGCAAAGCGCCCTCAACTGGCTGACGGAGCGCAAAGAGTCGCAGACTCGCTCCGAGCAGTATCAGAGGGTGATCGACGATTTTCCGAAGATGACGCAGGAGCTGCGCCGTCAGCTGGTGCTGGAAAGCAACAAGATCCTGCCTAACGGCGACGATCTGCCGGCCGCCGAGCTGGAACAGCAGATCCTGCAAACCAGCAGCCTGCTGCTGGAACAGGCGCGCCTGCTGCAGCAAGAACAGGATCGCACGCGGGAGATCAGCGATTCGCTCGGCCAGCTGCCGCAGCAGCAGACCGACGCCCGCCGTGCGCTGACGGAAGTGCAGCGCCGCCTGCAAGCGCAGCCCGCCAACCCGACCACGCCGTATGCGCAGGCCGCCCTGGCCCTGCTGCAGACCGAAGCCGCGGCGCGCAAAGCCAAAGTGGACGAGCTGGAGCTGGCGCAGCTGTCGGCCAACAACCGTCAGGAGCTGGCGCGCATGCGCGCCGAGGTCTATAAAAAGCGCCACGAGAAAATAGACGTTCAGCTGCAGGCGCTGCGCAATAACCTCAACGCCCAACGCCAACGCGAAGCAGAGCTGGCGCTGGAAAAAACCGAGCAGTTAGCCGAGCAGAACGGCGATTTGCCAAAAAGCATCAGCCAGCAGCTGCAGATCAACCGCGAACTGTCCGCCGCGCTGAACAGCCAGGCGCAGCGCATGGATCTGATTTCATCGCAGCAGCGGCAGGCGGCGGCGCAGACGCTGCAGGTGCGCCAGGCGCTGAGCACCATCATCGAGCAGGCCCAGTGGCTCGGTTCGTCGTCGGCGCTGGGGGAAACCCTGCGCGCCCAGGTGGCGACACTGCCGGAAATGCCCAAGCCGCAACAGCTGGACGGCGACATGGCCCAACTGCGCGTGCAGCGACTGCAGTTTGAAAACCAGCTGGAAAAACTGTCGCAGCGCGAATTCAAACGCGACGACGGCAGCGCGCTGACCAATCAGGAGCAACGCATCGTCGATGCCCAGCTGCGCACCCAGCGCGAGCTGCTCAACTCGTTGTTATCCGGGTGCGACACCCAAATCCTCGAGCTGACCAAGCTGAAGGTGGCCAACACCCAGCTGATCGAAGCGTTGAACGAAATTCGCGACGCCACCCACCGCTATCTGTTCTGGGTGCCGGACGTCAATCCGATCAACTTCTCCTACCCGCTCAACGTGGCGCACGATCTGACGCGCGTCCTGTCGCTGGACACGCTGTCTCAACTCGGCGGCGCCTTCATGATGATGGTGACCAGCCGCGAAACGCTGATCCCGATCTTCGGCGCCCTGCTGCTGGTGATTTTCAGCATCAGCTCGCGCAAGCACTACCACGCCTTCCTCGAGCGCGCGAGCAGCCGCGTCGGCAAGGTGACGCAGGACGAATTCTTCCTGACGGTGCGCACCGTGTTCTGGTCGATTCTGGTGGCGATGCCGCTGCCGGTGCTGTGGGCCGCGCTCGGTTACGGCCTGCAAAGCGCCTGGAACTACCCGGTGGCGGAAGCGATCGGCAAAGGGGTAACCGCCACGCTGCCGATCCTGTGGATCTGCATGATCTGCGCCGCCTTCGCCCACCCGCAGGGGCTGTTCATCGTGCACTTCCGCTGGCCGGCGAAGCAGGTTTCGCGCGCCATGCGCTACTACAAGATGTCGATCTGGCTGATCGTGCCGCTGATCATGGCGCTGATCACCTTCGATAGCCTGAAAGAACGCGAGTTCGCCAACACCCTGGGGCGGCTGTGCTTCATCCTGCTGTGTCTGGCGCTGGCGCTGGTCACCCACAGCCTGAAACGCGCCGGCATTCCGCTGTATCTGGATAAAAACGGCTCCGGCGACAACATGCTCAACAGCGCCTTCTGGGGGCTGCTGCTGTCGGCGCCGCTGCTGGCGGCGCTGGCCTCGACCGTCGGTTACCTCACCACCGCGCAGGCGCTGTTGGCGCGTCTGGAAACTTCGGTGGCGATCTGGTTCCTGCTGCTGGTCGTCTACCACATCATCCGCCGTTGGATGTTGATCCAGCGGCGGCGCATCGCCTTCGATCGCGCCAAGCAGCGCCGCGCCGACATTCTGGCCCAGCGCGCCCGCGGCGAAGACGAAACTTCACATACCCCGAACAGCACCGAAGGCGCCATCGATCCGGACGATTCGGACTTCGATCTGGACACCATCAGCGCCCAGTCGCTGCGGCTGGTGCGTTCGATCCTGACGCTGATCGCGCTGGTGTCTGTGATCGTACTGTGGTCGGAGATCCACTCCGCGTTCGCCTTCCTGGAAAACATCTCGCTGTGGGACGTAACCTCAACGGTGAACGGCGTGGAAACCGCCCATCCGATCACCCTCGGCGCGGTTCTGATCGCCATTCTGGTGTTGATCATCACCATGCAGCTGGTGCGCAACCTGCCGGCGCTGCTGGAGCTGGCGGTGCTGCAGCACCTGGATCTGTCCCCGGGCACCGGCTACGCCATCACCACCATCACCAAGTACCTGCTGCTGCTGTTCGGCGCGGTGCTCAGCTTCGCCTGGATCGGCATCGAATGGTCGAAACTGCAGTGGGTGGTTACCGCGCTCAGTCTGGGATTGGGCTTCGGCATGCAGGAGATCTTCTCCAACTTCATCTCCGGCTTGATCATCCTGTTCGAGAAACCGATCCGCATCGGCGACACCGTGACGATCCGCAACCTGACCGGCACCGTCACCAAGATCAATACCCGCGCCACCACCATCTCGGACTGGGACCGCAAAGAGATCATCGTGCCGAACAAAGCGTTTATCACCGAGCAGTTCGTCAACTGGTCGCTGTCGGATACCCTGACCCGTGTGGTGCTGACCGTACCGGCGCCGGGCGAGGCCAACAGCGAAGAAGTGACCAAGATCCTGATGAACGCCGCCGAGCGCTGCGCGCTGGTGCTGGATAACCCGGCGCCGGAGGTCTATCTGGTCGATCTGCAGCAAGGCATTCAGATCTTCGAGATGCGTATTTACGCCGCCGAGATGGGCCACCGTATGCCGCTACGCCATGAGATCCACCAGCTGATCCTGGCGGGCTACCGCGAGCACGGCATCACGCTGCCGTACCCGCCGTTCCAGGTGCGTACCGAGACGCTGTCGCGGCTGACCAACAACGGCCGCACGCCGCCGTCCACGCCGGCGCCGAACACCAAGCGCGACGCCGGGGGGCTGTAAGCGCTTCTCGCGATAAAAAAGGGGGTCGGCAAATGCCGACCCCCTTTTTGCTTTTTCGCCGCCTGAAACGTCAGGCGATCCCGACCGGGAAGGCTAATACGTCGCTCAGGCTCTCCGCGCCCAGCGCCAGCATCACCAGACGATCCACGCCCAACGCCACGCCGGAACACTCCGGCATGCCGTGCTGCAACGCCGCCAACAGGTTGTAGTCGATCGGTTGCTGCGGCAGGCCGCGCTCCGCGCGTTTGCGGTTGTCCTGCTCGAAGCGCTGCTGTTGTTCACGGCCGTCGGTAAGCTCGCGGAAACCGTTCGCCAGCTCGATACCCTTGAAGTACACCTCGAAACGCTCCGCCACGCGGTGGTCTTCGGTGCTGATCTCCGCCAACGCCGCCTGGCTAGCCGGGAAGTGGTACACGAACGCCGGTTTTTCACGGCCGATATGCGGTTCCACGCCCACGGTGAACAGCAGCTGCAGCAGCGTATCGCGATCTTCTTCGGTATCGGCGATGTTGCTCAGATCGAGTTTGGCCGCTGCTTCGCGCAGCTGCGCCTTCTCCGCCGACAGCGGATCGATGTCCAGATGGCGCAGGAACGCCTGCTGATAGGACAGGGTCTCCGCGCTCTCGCAGTCCAGCACCTGCTGCAGCAGATCGTCCACTTCATTCATCAGGCGGTACATGTCGTAGTGCGGACGGTACCACTCCAGCATGGTGAATTCCGGGTTGTGATGCCGCCCGGCTTCTTCATTGCGGAAGCTGCGCCCCATTTGGTAGATCGGGCCGCTGCCCGCCGCCAGCAGGCGCTTCATGTGATATTCCGGGCTGGTCATCATGTATAGCGTCAGGCCTTCTGCCGCCCCCGGCCCGACGAAACGCGTCTCGAACGGGAACAGGTGAACGTCGGTGACCGTCGCCTGGCTCATGGTGGGCGTCTCAACTTCCAGCACGCCACGATCGGCGAAGAAACGCCGGATCTCAGCCAGAATCGCTGCGCGTTTCAACAAATTGGCGATGGGTGCACTAGGCTGCCAGCTTGCCGTTTCGCTCATGGTAATTAACTCCGAAATCAAACAGGGGATGCAGTCTACTCGCATCCTTGCAGCCAAACAAATTCTTCACGATGCGCAACCGGCGATAACGCCAATTTCCGATAAAAGGGCGGCAAAAGCGCGTTAAAAAGGGTAAAGCCGGCCGAACGCGCAAAAAAACAGACAAGCCTGCCGGGCAAGCGTTAATCGACAAAACAATCGATCACATCAAATTTCGACTACTTAACTTTAGGTATAGTTAATTCCCCATTATTGGTGGGAGATATCTATCCTTAACCTTTAAGCAACATTAATCGGTTCAATTAGTTAGCACCCGAAGAGTTCGCTAAATTTTAAGCATAGATATTTAACTTGCCGTTCTTAACAAGAACATTGGAGGAATGCAGTGCAAACCTTTAACGCCGATCTTGCCATTATTGGGGCCGGGGGCGCTGGTTTACGTGCAGCAATAGCCGCAGCGGAAGCCAATCCCCAACTGAAAATCGCGCTGATCTCTAAGGTCTACCCGATGCGCAGCCACACGGTCGCTGCCGAGGGGGGCTCCGCCGCCGTCACCCAGGATCACGATACCTTCGACTACCACTTCCACGACACCGTCGCCGGTGGCGACTGGCTGTGCGAGCAGGACGTGGTCGATCACTTCGTGCATCAGTGCCCGCGCGAGATGACCCAGCTTGAGCAGTGGGGCTGCCCGTGGAGCCGCAAACCGGACGGTTCGGTCAACGTGCGGCGCTTCGGCGGCATGAAAATCGAACGCACCTGGTTCGCCGCCGACAAGACCGGCTTCCACATGCTGCACACCCTGTTCCAGACCTCGCTGAAATACCCGCAAATCCAACGCTTCGACGAGCACTTCGTGCTGGATATCCTGGTGGATGACGGCCAGGCGCGCGGCCTGGTGGCGCTCAACATGATGGAAGGCAACCGCGTGCAGATCCGCGCCAACGCGGTGGTGATGGCCACCGGCGGCGCCGGGCGCGTTTATCGCTACAACACCAACGGCGGCATCGTTACCGGCGACGGCATGGGCATGGCGTTCCACCACGGCGTACCGCTGCGCGACATGGAGTTCGTGCAGTATCACCCGACCGGCCTGCCCGGTTCCGGCATCCTGATGACCGAGGGCTGCCGCGGCGAAGGCGGCATTCTGGTGAACAAAGACGGCTACCGTTACCTGCAAGACTACGGCATGGGCCCGGAAACCCCGCTGGGCGAGCCGAAGAACAAATACATGGAGCTGGGCCCGCGCGATAAAGTGTCCCAGGCCTTCTGGCACGAATGGCGCGCCGGCCGCACCATCCCCACCCCACGCGGCGACGTGGTCTACCTCGATCTGCGCCATCTGGGCGAGAAAAAGCTGCTGGAGCGGCTGCCGTTCATCTGCGAACTGGCCAAGGCCTACGTCGGCGTCGATCCGGTGAAAGATCCGATCCCGGTGCGCCCTACCGCGCACTACACCATGGGCGGCATTGAAACCGACCAGAACTGTGAAACCCGCATCAAGGGGCTGTTCGCGGTCGGCGAGTGCTCCTCCGTCGGCCTGCACGGCGCCAACCGCCTCGGCTCCAACTCGCTGGCGGAACTGGTGGTGTTCGGCCGCGTCGCCGGTGAGCACGCGGCGCGCCGCGCGCTGGAAACCGCGCCGGCCAACGGCAGCGCGCTGGATGCGCAAACCCGCGACGTCGAAACCCGCCTGGGCAACCTGATGAAGCAGGAAGGCAACGAAAACTGGGCGAAGATCCGCGACGAAATGGGGCTGTCGATGGAAGAAGGCTGCGGCATCTACCGCACGCCGGAGCTGATGCAAAAAACCATCGATAAGCTGGCCGAGCTGAAAGAACGTTTCAAGCGCGTCAAAATCACCGACAACACCAGCGTGTTCAATACCGATCTGCTGTACACCATCGAGCTGGGTTATGGTCTGGACGTCGCTGAATGCATGGCGCACTCCGCATTTAACCGCAAAGAGTCGCGCGGCGCCCACCAGCGCCTGGACGAAGGCTGCACCGAGCGTGACGACGTCAACTTCCTCAAGCATACGCTGGCATTCCACAATCCGCAGGGCGCGCCGCGTCTTGAATACAGCGACGTGAAAATCACCAAGCTGCCGCCGGCCAAACGCGTCTACGGCGCAGAAGCCGAAGCGCAGGAGAAAAAGAATAAGGAGCAGGCAAATGGCTGAGATGCAAACCCTGAAGATCGAAGTCATGCGCTATAACCCGGAAAGCGACGCCGAGCCGCATTTCGTCACTTACGCCGTGCCTTACGACGAACAGACCTCGTTGCTCGATGCGCTGGGCTACATCAAGGATAACCTGGCGCCGGACCTCTCCTACCGCTGGTCTTGCCGCATGGCGATCTGCGGCTCCTGCGGCATGATGGTCAACCGCGTGCCGAAGCTGGCGTGCAAAACCTTCCTGCGCGACTACGTCGGCGGCATGAAGGTCGAAGCGCTGGGCAACTTCCCGATCGAGCGCGATCTGGTGGTCGACATGACCCACTTCATCGAAAGCCTGGAGGCGATCAAACCGTACATCATCGGCAACGATCGCAAACCGGAGGATGGCCCGAACGTGCAGACTCCCGCGCAGATGGCCAAATACCACCAGTTCTCCGGCTGCATCAACTGCGGCCTGTGCTATGCGGCGTGCCCGCAGTTCGGCCTCAACCCCGAGTTTATCGGCCCGGCGGCGATCACGCTGGCGCACCGCTATAACCTGGACAACCGCGACCACGGCAAGAAACAGCGCATGCCGCAGCTCAACGGCCAAAACGGCGTCTGGAGCTGCACCTTCGTCGGCTATTGCTCCGAAGTCTGTCCGAAACACGTCGATCCCGCCGCCGCTATCCAGCAAGGCAAGGTGGAGAGCGCCAAAGACTTCATGATCGCCATGTTGAAGCCGCAATAAGGGAGAAAATTGCCATGACAACTCAACGTAAGCCCTATGTGCGCACCATGACGCCCACCTGGTGGCAAAAGCTCGGCTTCTACCGTTTCTACATGCTGCGCGAAGGCACCTCGGTGCTGGCGGTCTGGTTCAGCATCGTGCTGCTCTACGGCGTGTTCGCGCTGAAGGGCGGCGCCGAGAGCTGGGCCGGCTTCGTCGGTTTCTTGCAGAATCCGCTGGTGCTGTTAATCAACGTCGTCGCATTGCTGGCGGCGGCGCTGCACACCAAAACCTGGTTCGATCTGGCGCCGAAGGCCGCCAATATCGTGGTCAACAGCGAGAAAATGGGACCGGGCCCCATCGTGAAAGGGCTGTGGGCCGTCACGATCGTCGTCAGCGTGGTCATCCTGGCCGTGGCCCTGTTCTAATCCGGAGGAAACATGATAAATCAAGCACCTAAACGCTCCGACGAGCCGGTTTTCTGGGGATTGTTCGGCGCCGGCGGCATGTGGGGCGCGATCGTCGCGCCGGCTATCGTGCTGCTGGTCGGCATCCTGCTGCCGCTGGGGCTGTTCCCCGGTGAAGCGCTGGGTTACGAGCGCGTGCTGGCGTTCTGCCAGAGCCTGATCGGCCGCCTGTTCCTGCTGCTGATGATCATTCTGCCGCTGTGGTGCGGCCTGCACCGCATCCACCATGCGATGCACGATCTGAAGATCCACGTGCCGGCCGGCAAGTGGGTGTTCTACGGTCTGGCGGCAATCCTCAGCGTCGTCACCGTCATCGGCGTCGTCACTCTGTAAACCGCTCGGGTGGCCAACGCCCGTTGGCCGCCCTTTTCTCATCGGCTACACTGTCTACTCGCCCCCGGTAAACAGGAGTCACCGATGCGTTTATGGTCAAAGCTTTGCGTCATGCTTTCCGCCCTGCTCTCCGTCGCCTGCAGCGTCTCCCCGCCTAAAGACATCAAGGTCGTGAACAATTTCGACAGCCAGCGCTATCTCGGCACCTGGTACGAAATCGCGCGTCTGGATCATCGTTTTGAACGCGGTTTGCAGCAGGTGACCGCCCACTACAGCCCACGCGCCGACGGCGGGCTGAAAGTCATCAATCGCGGCTTCAATCCGCAGAAACAGCAATGGCAAGAAAGCGAAGGCAAAGCCTACTTTATCGGTTCACCGCAGGTCGCGGCGCTGAAAGTGTCGTTCTTCGGCCCTTTCTATGGCGGCTACAACGTGATTGCCCTGGATCCGGCGTATGGCTACGCGCTGGTTTGCGGCCCGAACCGCGACTATCTGTGGATCCTGTCGCGCACGCCGACGCTTGACGCCGCCGTGCGCGACCGCTTATTGCAGACAGCCAAAGGCTACGGTTTCGCCACCGACAAGCTGATCTGGGTGCAGCAGTCCGCCGATCACTGACTGCTGAACTTCAGCCCGAGTATGCCGACCACGATCAGGCACAGGCTGATGATGCGCGCGATATTGGTCGATTCGCCCAACAGCACCATGCCCATGATGGCCGCGCCCACCGCGCCGATGCCGGTCCACACCGCGTAGGCGGTGCCGGCGGGCAGCGTTTTCATGGCGTTGGCCAACAGCAACATGCTGACCACCATCGCGGCGATGGTGATGATGCTCGGCGTCAGCCGGGTAAAACCGTGGGTGTATTTCAGACCGATAGCCCAAACCACTTCGAGCAAACCGGCGATAAGCAGAATAATCCAGGCCATGAGACGGCCTCCCTACCACTGGGGTCGTCCCCGATAAAATGACGCGTAAACGGGTCGTCCCGTTTAGCGAGGTGATGCATGACGGGTAACCTCACCCGCACTGCGGCAGGATAGCAGCAGCGTTAACGCTCAGGCAAGGGATAGAAATGTGGCGGCTCTCCGCAGCCGGAACGCCGCCGGGTGGAATGCGGATTATTCCGCGCTGCGCTGAATAGCCTTGCCGCCGGCCTGAATGTCTTCACCCACACCGCGGGTGGTATTACAGGCGGTCAGCGAGCTCAAAATCATCAAAGAGAAGATCGCGATAATACTTTTCTTCAGCATAAGAAAGTCCTTATTTGTCGTTGATGAAAAAGTACGGCTTTCTAAGCGTAGTCAAAATTGACGGAGGGTGTGGGATCGTGACCGGCTTTGTGGCGCAAATACATCGGGTTAAAGGCGGGATCAGCTGGCCGTGCGGGAGATGGCGCCGCCGAGATGCTGAACGTCTTCGCCGAAACCGCGAAACGTATTGCAACTGCTGAGGGAGAAAAGGAACAACAGGGAGAGCACGGCCAACAGCGTTTTCTTGAACATGCGGATTTTCTGCCAACGAACGGGGATGGGATAAAACAGAGGAACCGCGGGGGTTCCTCTGTTTTGAAACTTACTTAACGCGAGAGACGTATTCGCCAGAGCGAGTGTCAACCTTGATCACTTCGCCGATCTGGACGAACAACGGCACTTTAACCACGGCGCCGGTGCTCAGGGTAGCCGGCTTGCCGCCAGTCCCTGCGGTATCGCCTTTCAGGCCCGGATCGGTATCGGTGATTTCCGCTTCGATGAAGTTCGGCGGCTGAACGGCGATTGGACGGCCATCCCACAGGGTGATGATGCACTCTGCATTGTCCTGCAGCCATTTGGCCGCATCGCCTACGGTTTTGCCGTCAACCTGATGCTGTTCAAAAGACTCAGGGTGCATGAAGTGGTAGAACTCACCGTCGCTGTACAGGTAGTTCATGTTGGTGTCCATCACGTCTGCGCCTTCGCAAGAATCGGTAGACTTGAAGGTTTTTTCCACGCGGGTGCCGGTCAGCAGACGACGCATTTTCACGCGTGCAAACGCCTGGCCTTTGCCCGGCTTAACGAACTCACTGGCTTCGACGGCGTAAGGTTCGCCCTCGAACATGATTTTAAGACCCGGACGGAAATCGTTGCTAGAATAAGTCGCCATGATGGCCCTCTGAATATTTGAACTGGTAGCTTAGCCAAAAAAATGGCACACATTATAACCCAAAGTACGGCACATAGAGAAGATTGGTTGCATCAACTCGCCGATGTTATTACCGATCCTGATGAATTACTGCAGCTTTTGTCACTGAATACGCACCCGGAACTGCCGCAGGGGCGCGATGCCCGCCGGCTGTTCGCCCTGCGCGTGCCGCGCGCCTTCGCCGCACGCATGCGCCCCGGGGATGCCAACGACCCGCTGCTGCGCCAGGTGCTGACCGCCAGAGAGGAGTTCATCAACGCCCCAGGGTTCACCACCGATCCGCTCGATGAGCAGCGCAGCGTGGTGCCGGGCCTGCTGCACAAATACCGCAATCGCGCACTGCTGCTGGTCAAAGGCGGCTGTGCGGTCAACTGCCGTTACTGCTTCCGCCGCCACTTCCCCTATCAGGATAATCAGGGCAATAAGAACAACTGGCGGCAGGCACTGGATTATATCCGCCAACACCCGGAACTGGACGAGATCATTTTTTCCGGCGGCGATCCGCTGATGGCCAAAGACAGCGAGCTGGAATGGCTGGTTGGCGAACTGGAGGCCATCCCGCACCTGAAGCGCCTGCGCATTCACACCCGCTTGCCGGTGGTGATCCCGGCGCGCATCACGCCGGCGCTGTGCCGCCTGCTGTCGGCCTCGCGCCTGCAGGTGCTGATGGTCACACACATCAACCACGCCAACGAAATTGACCGCGATCTGCAAAGCGCCATGGCGCAGCTGCGCCTCGCCGGCGTCACGCTGCTCAACCAGAGCGTGCTGCTGCGCGACGTCAACGACGATGCCGACACGCTGGCGGCGCTCAGCAACGCGCTGTTCGACGCCGGTATCCTGCCTTACTACATCCATGTGCTGGACAAGGTGCAGGGCGCGGCGCACTTCATGGTCAGCGACGATGAAGCGCGCGCCATCATGCAAGCGCTGCTGAGCAAGGTGTCCGGTTATCTGGTGCCGCGCCTGACGCGCGAAGTGGGCGGCGAACCGAGCAAAACGCCGATCGACCTGCGCCTGATGCAGGAGTGACGCACGCGCCACAGGGCTCGACGAAACGAAAAGAGGAATGCCGTGGCATTCCTCTTTTTTTATCTCTTCGCGGCGTTAGGCCTCAGCGCCTTACGGGCACTTGTAAACCTGGCCGACCATTTTGCTGTCCAGCGGCGCGAAGCTGGAGAGCAGGTTCTGGCTTGGGCTGTTGGCGCCGTAAATGACGTTGCCGCCCATCGCCGCTGCCTTGTTGCGCAGATCGTTGGCCGCACCGCGCATGGAGCTGCCTTCACCGCCGTTGCCGGACAGCCAGTTGCTCTGGGTGCCGGTCACTTCCCCCAGCAGCTGGCATTCCGCCGCCGGCTTGCTGTCGGTGAACTTGATCTGCTGACCCGCAGCGGTCAGTTCATGAGTGGTGCTGCAACCCGCCAGCAGCATCGCTGCCGAAAGACCCAGTAAGGCTTTAATCCGCATCTTGTTCCCCATTCGATGTTGAGAATTACGCAAAATCTTCTACCCGTCGCCTTTCAAGCTGTAGCGTTGTTGACTGCACTCGCTCACCCCAGTTACTTACTCAAGTAAGCGCCTGGGGACTCACGAGCTGGCCGCCTAGCTACAACTTGAAATTCATAGGGTATATCAGAAAGCGATGCCATCTCTTAAGCATCCGTTGCCGCGCGAGCGGGCCAACGTCTTGAGCGACAGCTGATGACTAACCAGTTTACCAGCTAAATCGCCCCGGGCGGCAAAAATATCATCAAATACAGTGCGGCGGCGTTATACCCAACCGGCAACGGCCGCCGATGGCTGCGCCTGCTCTTCGCCCTGACGCGGTTCCCCCTCCGCCAGTTTGAATACCGCCACCGCCTGCGCCAGCAGGGCCGCCTGTTCCTCCACGCCGACGGCGGTGGTCGCCACCTCCTCCACCAGCGCGGCGTTCTGCTGGGTCACCTGATCCATCTGGGTCACCGCCACCCCGACCTGCTCGACGCCTTTGCTTTGCTCTTCCGACGCATAGGAGATGTTATCCATCAGCGACGTCACCTGGTTCACCGAGCCGACGATGGCATTCATCGTCTCGCCCGCCTGTTCCACCAGCCGCACGCCGGCGGCGATATCGCCGGTTACGCCGTCGACCAGACCGCTGATCTCCTTGGCCGAAGTCGCGCAGCGCTGCGCCAGATTGCGCACTTCGCCGGCTACCACCGCAAAACCCCGCCCCTGCTCCCCGGCACGCGCGGCCTCGACGGCGGCGTTCAGCGCCAGAATGTTGGTCTGGAAGGCGATGCCGTCGATCACGCTGGTGATATCCCCCACCTGACGCGCGCTGTCGTTGATCGCCCGCATCTTGTCGACCGCGCTGGCCATCAGCGTTTCGCCGTTGCGGGCAATGGCGGCGGTCTGATTGACCATGCCGGCGGCCTGAGTGGCGTTATCGGCGTTTTGCCGCACCGTGGCGGTGATCTGCTCCATGCTGGCGGCGGTTTCCGTCAGCGCGCTGGCTTGTTCTTCGGTGCGGCTGGAGAGATCGGCGTTGCCGACGGCGATCTCGTGCGTACCGTGGTTGATCGACTCCACACCGTCACGCACCTGCTGCACGGTGGCACTCAGCTCCTGCTGCATCGTCCGTAGGCTGGCGAACAGCATGCCGATCTCATTGTTGTTGCGTACCGCGATCTCGCTACGTAGATCGCCGCGCCCAACCTTTTGCAAATGTTCGGCGATCTGGCGCAGCGGCAGAATCAAGCGTCGGCGGAAATCACGCTGCACGGCGACCAGCAGCAGCAGGATCGCCGCCAGGGTGCCGCTCAGCAGACGGGCGAAGACTTTTTGGGTCTGCTCCGCCTCTTCCACTGCCAGACGGTGGGCGGCCACCGTGGCCCGCATGTAGTCGGCAAACTGGTTATCCAGCCGCTGGCGCACCTGGCGCTTCTCTGCCGCCATGGCGTGCAGCCGCTCGATCAGCGCCGCCTGCGGCGTGTCGGCCAACAGCGTCAGTTCTTGCTTCAGCACCGCCTGCTGCGCCAGATAGACCTTTTTCATCGCCTCGCCCAGATCCGGGCGCGATACCGTCAGGCCCGGCGTCTCCCAAAACAGATTGAAAGCGACGTCGGCGCTGCGCAGCTCACCGCGCGCCTCATCGATACCCTGTTGAATATCGGCTCTGCTGGTCTGCGCCCAGCGCTCGAACGCCATGTTGTCGATCAGCGTCTGCGTTTGCAGCAAAGCACGCCAACTGCGGTTCAGCGCCGCTTCCTCGTCGGAGAAGGTGCTCATCCTGTCGATGCTGTGGCCGTTTTGCTGCATGAAATAGAAGGCGATGGCGCCGGTTCCCATGGGCATCAAGCCCAGCAGCAACAGCATCAACATCAGCCAGGTGGCTATTTTCATATTTTTCAGCATAAGTCGTCTCCGTTGACAGTCACACCGGCGAGGGGAAATTCCCCGCTCGGTAAGGGCTATATCGGTACGAAACGACAACGGTTTAGGGTAAAAGCAAAATAATGCAATAATTCATTCAGTGAACTAATAACAAGCTAAATAAACATTCTTTTTATTGATTTTTAAGCTAAAAAAAAACCCCGGTCATTTGACCGGGGCCTTCAGCACACAAGCGTGTGGGGGATGATTACATCATGCCGCCCATACCGCCCATGCCACCCATGCCGCCTGCTGCGCCCAGATCCGGTGCGTCAGCCTTCGGCAGGTCGGTGACCATGCATTCGGTGGTGATCATCAGGCCAGCCACGGAAGCCGCGTACTGCAGAGCAGAACGGGTCACTTTGGTTGGATCCAGGATACCCATCGCGATCATGTCGCCGTATTCTTCAGAGTAAGCGTTGTAGCCGTAGCTGCCTTCGCCCGCTTTCACCTGGTTGGCGATAACGGAAGCTTCTTCACCGGCGTTGACCACGATCTGACGCAGAGGGGCTTCCATTGCGCGCAGCGCAACTTTGATACCCACGTTCTGGTCTTCGTTGTCGCCTTTCAGCGCGGCGATTTTGCCTGCAACGCGGATCAGCGCTACGCCGCCGCCGGCAACCACGCCTTCTTCCACTGCGGCGCGGGTCGCGTGCAGGGCGTCTTCAACGCGGGCTTTCTTCTCTTTCATTTCAACTTCAGTGGCTGCGCCAACCTTGATAACGGCAACGCCGCCGGCCAGTTTCGCTACGCGCTCCTGCAGTTTTTCACGATCGTAGTCAGAGGTCGCTTCTTCGATCTGCTGACGAATTTGAGCAACGCGGCCCTGGATGGTCGCTTCGTCGCCCACGCCATCGATGATGATGGTGGTGTCTTTGTTGATGACAACGCGTTTCGCCTGACCCAGGTCTTCCAGGGTGGCTTTTTCCAGCTCCAGACCGATCTCTTCAGAGATAACGGTACCGGCAGTCAGGGTAGCGATGTCCTGCAGCATGGCTTTACGACGGTCGCCGAAGCCAGGCGCCTTAACGGCAGCCACTTTCACGATGCCGCGCATGGTGTTGACCACCAGGGTCGCCAGCGCTTCACCTTCAACGTCTTCAGCGATGATCAGCAGCGGTTTGCCTGCTTTGGCAACGGCTTCCAGCACCGGCAGCATTTCGCGGATGTTGGAAATCTTCTTGTCAGCCAGCAGGATGAACGGGCTTTCCAGCTCAACAGAACCGGTTTCCGGCTTGTTGATGAAGTATGGGGACAGGTAACCGCGGTCGAACTGCATACCTTCAACCACGTCCAGCTCGTCTTGCAGGCCGGTGCCTTCTTCAACGGTGATAACGCCTTCTTTGCCCACTTTCTCCATCGCTTCCGCGATCAGTTTACCCACGGTTTCGTCGGAGTTGGCGGAGATGGTGCCGACCTGAGCGATAGCTTTGGAATCGGAGCAAGGTACGGACAGTTTTTTCAGTTCTTCAACCGCAGCGACAACCGCTTTGTCGATGCCGCGCTTCAGATCCATCGGGTTCATGCCTGCAGCAACCGCTTTCAGGCCTTCGGTGATGATGGATTGAGCCAGTACGGTTGCAGTGGTGGTGCCGTCGCCCGCCGCGTCGTTCGCTTTGGAGGCCACTTCTTTCACCATCTGTGCGCCCATGTTCTCGAACTTGTCTTCCAGTTCGATTTCACGCGCAACGGAAACGCCGTCTTTGGTGATGGTCGGTGCGCCGAAAGATTTATCCAGCACTACGTTGCGGCCTTTCGGGCCCAGGGTCACTTTTACTGCATCAGCGAGAACATTCACGCCGCGGAGCATTTTCACGCGAGCGTCATTGCCGAATTTTACGTCTTTAGCTGCCATTGGTATTTCCCTTCAACTCGTTCAGTTCAGAAGATAAAGCGCAATTACGCTTCAACAATTGCCAGAATGTCGCTTTCGGACATGATCAACACTTCTTCATTGTCGATCTTCTCTGCTTTCACGCCGTAGCCGTCGTTGAAAATCACGATATCGCCAACTTTCACATCCAGCGGTTGGATGTTGCCGTTTTCCAGCACACGCCCTTTACCCACTGCAACCACTTCACCGCGAGTGGATTTACCCGCAGCAGAGCCAGTCAGGACGATGCCGCCAGCAGATTTTGATTCAACTTCTTTGCGCTTGACGATAACGCGGTCATGCAATGGACGAATACTCATTGAACGCTCTCCTGTAAGAAGGTCTCTATCAGATTTAGGGTTGTACACCGGATGGTTGTTATTACCGGCCTCGTGGCATTTGAGATGGGGGCGTTCCAGCCCCCTTCAAGGGGGCGAACAAAAAAATTTCGCATTTTTGGTCCGACGAGTGCCGCAGAGATGAAAAACGCGGCCAGAGCCGCGTTTGCTTAACGATCGTGAGGTTTGCGATCCTCGTCCGAGCGGTGTTCCAGCACCGGGCGTTCGTCGTCCTTGCGCTGGAATTCGCCGTCGAAGGTATTGCCGTTGGCGGCGTCGCCGCCCGTCCAACCGCCGGGGCGATACACCGACAGGTGCGGCATCAGTTTCAGCGTCAGCGATTTTTGCACCGGCGGCAGCAGCAGCAACAGGCCGAGGAAATCGGTGAAGAAACCCGGTATCAGCAGCAGGAAGCCCGCCAGCACCAGCGAAACGCTTTTCACCATTTCCGCCGCCGGGCTTTCGCCGGCCGCCAGTTTTTGCTGCATCTGCACGAAGGTTTTCATGCCCTGATTGCGCACCAGCGAAATGCCGACGCAGGAGCTGAACACCACCAGCAGCAGGGTGACAGCCACGCCGAGCACGGCGGCGACTTTGATAAAGATGGATATTTCTATGTAAGCCAGCAGAAATATCAGCAGTAGCGGTAACCAGCGCACCTGGTTCTCCTATCGGTAGGTAAGGCACGGCCGCCACGGGGCGACGGCGCGAAAAAAGAGGCCGTAAACGGCCGACACTATTACAATGAGGGCATCCCCCCACCATTTCAACCGAGAGCCGGTTTTTATTGCTAAAGTTCACAAACGTGAAAGAAGTCACAGAACCGAAAAAGGGCATATCCTTAAACACCATAAGGTGATCTGGATTCAGTCATTTCTTACCAACCAGCATATGATCTGGGCAGCTACGGGCGATTTGGTTAATCGTTTCACGCCCCAAGCCTTCGGCAATATTAATTTAGGCTGTGCCCTTACTAGCCTTGACCTGACAAATTATTAATTCGGCAGCAACACATAGAGAAGGTTCTCATGTCAAACAACATTCGTATCGAAGAAGACCTGTTAGGAACACGTGAAGTCCCCGCAGACGCTTACTACGGAGTTCACACTCTGCGTGCGATTGAAAACTTCTACATCAGCAACAGCAAAATCAGCGATGTCCCCGAGTTCGTTCGCGGCATGGTGATGGTGAAAAAGGCCGCGGCGATGGCCAACAAAGAACTCAAAACCATCCCGCGCAAAATCGCCGACGTGATCATCCAGGCCTGCGACGAGGTGCTGGATAAAGGCAAGTGCATGGATCAGTTCCCGGTGGACGTATTCCAGGGCGGCGCGGGCACCTCGCTGAACATGAACACCAACGAAGTGCTGGCGAACATCGGCCTGGAGCTGATGGGCCATCAAAAAGGCGAATACCAGTACCTGAACCCGAACGATCACCTCAATAAGTGTCAGTCCACCAACGACGCCTACCCGACCGGGTTCCGCATCGCGGTGTACGCCTCCAACCAGAAACTGATCGACGCCATCAACCAGCTGCGCGAAGGCTTCGATCGCAAGGCGAAAGAGTTCGAAACCATCCTGAAAATGGGCCGCACCCAGCTGCAGGACGCGGTGCCGATGACCCTCGGCCAGGAATTCCACGCCTTCAGCGTGCTGCTGAACGAAGAGACCCGCAATCTGCACCGCACCGCGGAGCTGCTGCTGGAAGTGAACCTCGGCGCCACCGCCATCGGCACCGCGCTCAACACCCCGGAAGGCTACCAGCCGCTGGCGGTGCAAAAACTGGCGGAAGTCAGCGGCCTGCCGGTGGTGCCGGCAGAAGACCTGATCGAAGCCACCTCCGACTGCGGCGCCTACGTGATGGTGCACAGCGCGCTCAAACGCCTGGCGGTGAAACTGTCCAAAATCTGTAACGACCTGCGCCTGCTCTCCTCCGGCCCGCGCGCCGGCCTGAACGAAATCAACCTGCCGGAGCTGCAGGCAGGATCGTCCATCATGCCGGCCAAAGTGAATCCGGTGGTGCCGGAAGTGGTCAATCAGGTGTGTTTCAAGGTGATTGGCAACGACACTTGCGTTACCATGGCGGCCGAAGCGGGCCAGCTGCAGCTGAACGTGATGGAGCCGGTGATCGGCCAGGCGATGTTCGAGTCGATCCACATCCTGACCAACGCCTGCTACAACCTGCTGGAAAAATGCATTAACGGCATCACCGCGAATAAAGAAGTCTGCGAACACTACGTCTTCAACTCGATCGGTATCGTCACCTATCTGAACCCGTTCATCGGCCACCATAACGGTGACATCGTCGGGAAGATCTGCGCCGAAACCGGCAAGAGCGTGCGCGAAGTGGTGCTGGAACGCGGCCTGCTGACCGAAGCCGAGCTGGATGACATCTTCTCCGTGGAGAACCTGATGCACCCGGCCTATAAAGCCAAACGCTATACGGATGAAAATGAACAATAACAGACCTACCCGGTAGCCCTGAAAGGCACGCTAAATCCTCTGGATAGCGTGCCTTTTTACTTTTAGGCGCCCACAAAATTTTAACGTTTTATTTTCAATTTACACCCTAAATCATTGGGACTGCATCAAGGCGGCAAGAGCGCAAGTCCCCAGGAGCTTACTCAAGTAAGTGACTGGGGTGAGCGCTCGCAGCCAACACCGATGCAGTTTCAAGGATGACGGGAAATCTCATTTTAAGGAGTAAACACTATGCTAGCCGTAGAATTGGTTATCGTTCTGCTGGCCATCTTTTTAGGGGCCAGATTGGGCGGTATCGGTATCGGGTTCGCGGGGGGACTGGGCGTATTGGCGCTGGCGCTGATCGGCGTCAAACCGGGCAACATTCCCTTCGACGTCATCTCCATCATCATGGCGGTGATTGCGGCGATCTCCGCCATGCAGGTCGCCGGGGGGATGGACTACCTGGTGCAACAGACCGAAAAACTGCTGCGCAAGAACCCCAAGCACATCACCATTCTCGCCCCTATCGTCACCTACTTCCTGACCATCTTCGCCGGCACCGGCAACATCTCGCTCTCGGCGCTGCCGGTGATCGCCGAAGTGGCGAAAGAACAGGGCATCAAGCCTTGCCGCCCGCTGTCGACCGCCGTGGTCTCCGCCCAGATCGCCATCACCGCCTCGCCGATCTCCGCCGCGGTGGTGTACATGTCTTCGGTGATGGAAGGCCACGGCGTCAGCTACCTGCACCTGCTGATGGTGGTGATCCCGTCCACCTTCTGCGCGGTGCTGTTGATGTCGCTGCTGGTAACCTGGCTGTTCGACTCCAAACTGTCTAACGATCCGGTGTACCTGAAACGCCTGGAAGAAGGCCTGATCACCCTGCGCGGCAACAACGCGCTGGCGATCAAACCACGCGCCAAAACCTCGGTGCTGCTGTTCCTGCTCGGCGTGCTGTGCGTGGTCGCCTACGCCATCATCAACAGCCCGGGCCTGGGTCTGGTGGCCAAGCCGCTGATGAACACCACCAACGCCATTCTGATCATCATGCTGAGCGTCGCCACGCTGACCACCCTGCTGTGCCGCGTCGACACCGACATGGTGCTGAACTCCAGCACCTTCAAGGCCGGCATGAGCGCCTGTATCTGTATCCTCGGCGTCGCCTGGCTGGGCGATACTTTCGTCCAGGCCAACATCGATTGGATCAAAGAGACGGCCGGCAGCGTCATTCAGGCGCACCCGTGGCTGCTGGCGGTGATATTCTTCTTCTGCTCGGCGCTGCTGTACTCGCAGGCCGCCACCGCCAAGGCGCTGATGCCGATGGCGCTGGCGCTGAACGTGTCGCCGCTGACCGCCGTCGCCTCCTTCGCCGCCGTTTCCGGCCTGTTCATCCTGCCGACCTACCCGACATTGGTCGCCGCGGTGCAGATGGATGATACCGGCACCACGCGCATCGGCCGCTTCGTGTTCAACCACCCGTTCTTCATTCCCGGCACCATGGGCGTGATTTTCGCGGTGGTATTCGGCTTCCTGCTCGGCAGCGTCATGCTGTAAGGCGTCGACCGGGGCTGCGGCCCCGGTTTTCTTTCTGGCGATAAACTCGCCTTCTAGCCAATCCGCCTTCAGGGTATAGTGCCCATTCGAACCGATGAGAGGGCTGAAGATGTCTGATTGCGAAGCTGTCGTCATACTCTGTACCGCACCCGATGAAGCCAGCGCCCAGGAACTGGCGGCGCGGGTCCTGGGCGATAAGCTGGCGGCCTGCGCCACGCTGCTGCCCGGCGCCACCTCGCTGTATTACTGGGAAGGGAAACTGGAACAGGAATACGAAGTGCAGATGCTGTTCAAAAGCGATCGCCGCCGTCAGCAAGCCCTGCTCGACACCCTGAAACAACATCACCCATACCAGACGCCTGAGCTGCTGGTCTTGCCGGTGATGGCCGGAGATAAAGACTACCTGTTATGGATCAACGCTTCATTAAACTGATTTTGCTGCTGTGCAGCCTGTGCTTCCTGCCGCAGGCGGCGCAGGCTTCGCTGTTCGCGCCGAAGGGCGGCAGCCAGTTCGTGCCCGTCGATCAGGCCTTCGCCTTCGATTTCAAACAGCAAGGCGGCCAGGTGACGCTGAACTGGCAGATCCGCCCCGGCTATTACCTGTATCGCCAGCAGATCAAACTGGTGCCGCAGCAGGCGACGCTCGGCGCCTTTACCCTGCCCGAAGGGCTAAGCCACAAGGACGAGTTCTTCGGCGAAGTGGCGATTTTCAAACAGCAGCTGAATCTGCAGGTGCCGCTGCAACAGGCGGCGGCCAACGCCAGCCTCAGCGTCACCTATCAGGGCTGCGCCGAGGCCGGCTTCTGCTACCCGCCGGAAACCCGAACCATCCCGCTGGACGCGGTCAGCGCCACCGCAGCCGCGCCGCTCCCGGCGGCTGCCTCTGAGCCAGCCGAACAATCCGCAACACCAGCCAGCCTGCCGTTCTCGCCGCTGTGGGCATTGCTGATCGGTATCGGCATCGCCTTCACCCCCTGCGTACTGCCGATGTACCCGCTGATCTCCGGCATCATCCTCGGCCGAGACCGGCCGCAAAGCAGCGGCCGCATTCTGGCGCTGGCGCTGGTTTACGTGCAGGGCATGGCGCTCACCTACACCCTGCTGGGCTTGGTGGTGGCCGCCGCCGGATTGCAGTTCCAGGCGGCGCTGCAGCATCCTTACGTGCTGATTGGCCTGTCGGCGCTGTTCATCGCGCTGGCGCTGTCGATGTTCGGCCTCTATTCCCTGCAGCTGCCCTCGGCGCTGCAAACCCGGCTGGCGAGCTGGAGCAACACCCAGCGCGGCGGCTCACTGACCGGCGTATTCCTGATGGGCGCGCTGGCCGGGCTGATCTGTTCCCCCTGCACCACCGCGCCGCTCAGCGCCATCCTGCTGTATATCGCCCAGAGCGGCAATCTGTGGGCCGGCGGCGGCACGCTGTACCTGTACGCGCTGGGGATGGGCATTCCGCTGGTGATCGTCACCCTGTTCGGCAACCGCCTGCTGCCGCGTAGCGGCCCGTGGATGCAGTACGTGAAAGAGGCCTTCGGCTTCGTCATTCTGGCGCTGCCGGTGTTCCTGCTGGAGCGGGTGATCGGCGACCTGTGGGGACTGCGCCTGTGGAGCCTGCTCGGCCTGGCGTTCTTCGGCTGGGCCTTCGCCCTGAGCCTGAGAAGCACACGCGGCTGGGCGCGCGCTCTGCAACTGCTGCTGCTGGCGGCAGCGGTGATCGCCGCGCGGCCGCTGCAGGACTGGGCTTTCGGTGCTGACCAGGCGCAGCAGGCGGCTCAACCGCATCTGGCCTTTACCCGCATCAACAACGTCGAACAGCTCGATCTCGCGCTGCAACAGGCGCGGGGCAAACCGGTGATGCTGGACCTGTACGCCGACTGGTGCGTAGCCTGCAAAGAGTTCGAGAAATACACCTTCAGCGATGCGGCGGTGCAGGCGAGCCTGGCCAACGCGGTGCTGCTGCAGGCGGACGTCACCGCTAACAGCGCGGAACAAGCGGCGCTGCTGAAGCACCTGCAGGTGCTGGGGCTCCCGACGATCCTGTTCTTCGATCCGGCAGGCCGCGAGCTGACGGCCGAGCGGGTCACCGGTTTTATGAAGGCGGAAGCCTTCAACGCGCATTTGCAGAAAGTGATGTGATAACTGACACTGAAGATCGGAAGCGAATGGGAGGAAGCACAAGTGCAACGTGAACACGTCCTTGATACCGCGCTGGGCCTGTTGGAACAACAGGGCCTGGCGACCGCCACATTAGAGATGCTGGCGGAAAAACTCGACGTTCAGCCCGGCGATCTCAAACGGTTCTGGCCGGATCGCGAAGCGCTGCTGTACGACTGCCTGCGCTACCACGGCCAACAGATCGACACCTGGCGCCGCCAGCTGCTGCTGGACGAAAACCTGAGCCCGCAGCAAAAACTGCTGGCGCGCTATGACGTGCTGGCGGAATACGTGCAGCAAGACCGCTACCCCGGCTGCCTGTTTATCGCCGCCTGCAGCTTCTTCCCGGAAACGGATCACCCGATCCACCAACTGGCGGAGCAACAGAAGCTGACCTCGCTGGAGCTGACCCGCGAGCTGCTGCGCGACATGGACGCCGACGACGCCGACATGGTGGCGCAGCAAATGGAGCTGATTCAGGAAGGCTGCCTGAGCAAACTGCTGGTAAAACGCCAGCTCCAGGACGTATCGGTCGCCAAACGGCTGGCGGAAGACATCTTGCAGGTGGCGCAGTGCCGCCGCAACGGGGCGTTGAGCTGAATCGGCAGGGTTGACGGCACAGCCAACCCGAGGCGATAGCCCCAACAGGCGCATTTTTTGCGCCCTTTGCCTGAAAAGCCAGCAACCGGAGGCATTTTCGCGTATTTCACGCATAAAGCCGTTGACGGCTTTCGGCCAATACGGTTTAATGCTGCCCGTTGCCCGGATAGCTCAGTCGGTAGAGCAGGGGATTGAAAATCCCCGTGTCCTTGGTTCGATTCCGAGTCCGGGCACCATATTTAGAGAACCCAGCCTATGGCTGGGTTTTTGCTTTTCAGGGACTGGACTCTCCATCGAACTGCGTTCGATTATTCGGCCAAGGGCCTCACCCTACGGGCCAGCGCTGAAGCGCTGTTCAACGCGGCGCCAGCGCCGGCTGTCCGAGTCCGGGCACCATATTCAGAAGAACCCGCCTATGGCGGGTTTTTCACTTTTTGGGGTACGGACTCTCCATCGAACTGCGTTCGATTATTCGGCCTAAAGGCCTCACCCTACGGGCCAGCGCTAAAGCGCTGTTCAACGCGGCGCCAGCGCCGGTTGTCCGAGTCCGGGCACCATCTTCAGAAGAACCCGCCTATGGCGGGTTTTTTGCTTTCTGAGATACGGACTCTCCATCGAACTGCGTTCGATTATTCGGCCTAAAGGCCTCACCCTGCGGGCCAGCGCTGAAGCGCTGTTCAACCCGGCGCCAGCGACATAGGGCGAATGTTCCCTTGCCTACTTGGCTCCCTCCCCCCACACAAACGTTGGCTTCAAGGATAACCGGGTTACCGTATTCTCGGCATTAAGCGTGAAAGTGGCGGCACCAGGCGAGTCGTGCCCAATTTCGTTGAGGCGGAACTCACTCTCTGGTAAAAATGCTACGCCATACATTTCCGAAGCGACGTCAATGATGACGTCGTAATGCCAACCACCTGGAAGCATGGCCGTAGCCTTGAATAGACAACTGCCTTTTCTTCATATGCTGCGCATGTTTGTAGAATGAATACATGCTTAAGCAGAATAAAAATATCGCGAAATAAAACAAATTCACTTCACCTTTCCCTTGGTGTAGATAATGCCCAGCGAAAATGACGCAAGCCACCATCACTGCCAACGAAAAAATTCACCGAGCTTATGGTCTTAGTCGAAACAACAGGCCATTTAGTCAATGAGCACAAAAAAAGCAGGGGATACCCCTGCTTGTCATTTAAAATCAATATTACTGGCATATCGGTGAGTATTTTTTCATAAACGGCGATTCGCAGATCGCATTCACGATATCACCTTTATCTTTCTCTTTTGGCTTGGCGCTTGAGTTGGTATTGCCACCACATTGCCCGCCATTTTTCCCCTGGCCATTGATGCATTGGCCAAAGTCGCTATTGCCGGCACCGCTGGCGTTGCCATTATTGCCCTGCACATTCTGATTACCGTTAAAACCGGCGTGCGCGTAAGACGCCATCATGATGCAGGCGCCGAGAAGCAAAGTTGCTGTCTTTTTCATACTTTTCCCTTTGTGTTATTTAGCAATTGAATAAAACAAGATTTAATATTCCCTTGGGGAATATTAATCATAATCCATTATCTTTTAGCATTATAAAGATAGCAGATGAGAACAACTAAAATTATTCCCCATCACGGTTAGGAATACTCTGCCTCTGGGGATAGCAGCCAATAAATAAAATCATGGCTGCGGTTTAGCATCAGCTTACCCATTACCGAACGTTTATGGCTGTGCACCGTTTTAACGCTCACCCCCATTACCCTGGCGGTTTGCGATTGGTCAAACCCTCTTCTAAGATAGTTCACTACCTGACGCTCGCGACGGGTTAGAGGCTGATATACAAATCGCGTTGTGGCTCGGCTATCACTCAGTATTTTTGCCAACAGTACGAACAATTTATCAATGCTATCCGTTCGATACAGCACGCGGGAAACTTCATCAGAAATAATCGGCCTTTCCTTTATCATGACGACAGGCGTGCACCCATTTTCATGCGCCGCGCTTCGCCAACGATGAGCAATTCGTCTTGATGAAACGAATATCACATCAGGTCGGGTTACTGCATCCTGATTTAAAAAACAAAGCACCTTATTATTGGCTTGAGCATACTGATTTAAACTGCTTTTCAGACCAGCAGAAAAATAACGATTGTCATCATCGATGATAATATTGATAACCTTCATCTTTGCCTCAAAAAATCATATGCCGATATGCCCTACAAAAATTGCAGGGCACTTTCGCTTGTCGTTATTAATGCCTAATCAATTAATTAAAGGATAATCGGCCGTCTTACTTTAGCCAATTACGCAAAAACCATATAATTAATATGAATTAATGATAAGTATGGCATTACCACTGAATGGCCCTTCCTCAACATTTCCGGTGGTGTGCAAGGTCGATTCCAGATCAATAGCGACCCCACCAGTAGGAATGTTGATTTTCTTGCCAGTGATGCCGGGAACACCATCGATAGTGACGGTCGAGAAAAGACTCCCGTCAGCTTTTAGCTCTATTTTCTCACTGGCATTATTGCTCACCACAGAAATATCCGCGTTAGCCGGATAAGTACAAGAAAGCCTCACGCTCTCTTTTTTCTTATGGCCATTAACTTCGTCAGTACTTAACTGACCGTGATCCAGTGTTACCGCCCCTGCATCGATGTTGCATTCATTATTTGGCGGCGTGGGACCAATGCAGCTTTGCCCAGGGAAAGCATTATAATATACAGATGACGAAAACTGATAAACAAGCGCATAGCACAGTTTTGAGTAGGCCTCCCATTTTTTTTAATAATACAAAATGAGGGGCTATAATCAGGATCGCAATAATAACTAAAATTAGGGTACCCACGTGCATTAAACCCAACATCTATGGGGTTTTTAACTTTTTTAGTTATAATTTTATATAGCTCCCCCATTGTCCAGGCGGTGTTCATCTCAGGATAAAGAGTTGCTTGCCATGTAGGAGATAAGGATGTCCCTACATAAGGGGCTAGGAATTGATTGAAATTGGTAAAGACCCCAATAGTGACTATACAAGAGCGCTGAAAACAAGGGTTCTGCGTCTGATCATTAACATCAATGCTCACAAGCCGGCCTGAGGCGCCTGCACCAGCATAATTCCCGGAGTTAATAAGCCCATTCACAATAGGCGCATTGGTGGTTTCCCACACCATACCTGCATTTGCTTTGCAGATATAAATAAAAACCAAAAGGGAAGACAAAATAGCACGTCTCGCCCATGGGAATTTATTTTTAAAAAAAACCGCTTTATAATTAACCATAAATTCTCTTTGCACTCATGGACGTATTAAAAATAATAAAAAAATGACATTAGTTCACACGAAAAAAGCGCTTGCTATCTTCGGTTAAGCACAGAAATAAAAAACATTACCCATCAACGGCATACCGATTTTACAATGAAGTAACGTATTGGCTTCTTGTTAGTTTAACGCTGCTGCCTTTGTTTCCTGCAACCGGGCTTTGCCCACCCAGTTGCAGAAACCCTTATTATTCATACTCCGCCGTTAACGTCGCGGTTCCAGTAAAATCTGCCCCCACCAGCATGGTTCCTGGCCGCGCAATAGGCACCGCGTAAAGCTTAGTAGGGTTGGCAGCGTCAATAATTAATTTGGTATCGCTGACGTAAGTGGTGTCGCCTGTACCTTGTGTAATACGCAAGCCAAGGTTACCCACGCTTGACTGCAGCGGTTTGCTGTCCCCCCAGGACACCGGTGCAAACCCCAGTTTGACTTTCAGATCGCCGTATCCCGCAGAACCGCCGTTACAAGATACGCTATACGGAATTTCCATTTTTTTGTACGCGACGCCGTCTATTTTATTGATGGCTACGTTGGCAAAATCCACGCTAATATCTTTACCCTCATTCAGCGTACACGTGGGTTGCTCAACCAACTTTCCGGTAAACTTTACATTTACCGCTTGCGCAGCCCCCATGGTTAGTAACCCCACGCAGATCATGGCGGCCAAGCCTGAGCCACGCACCATATTCATTTTTTCCATATTCATTATCTTCATTTGCATCTCCTTTATTGAACCTCTACGAGCAATGTGGCGGAACTGGAAAAGTCCCCTCCTCTCAGCGTGGCGCCGCTGCGCTTCACCGGTACTGCGTATAACTTTGGCGTAAGCGGATAAGTAAAATTCATCCAGGCATTCAACCTCAGCTGTTGACCATTCTCTTGCAGTAGCTTAATCGCCAAATCGTTATTGTTGGTGTGCAGCAAACCATCCCCAAAGTCCGGCGATAACCCTTGCAGGCTCACTTTCAACAACCCGGCGTTGCCGGACATATTGCCGCTACAGCTAACCTCGTAGGGGATAAGCCTTTTACCGTATTTTTCGCCATCAATTTTTGTGGTGATCAGTTCATTGAAGGACACAAAAATATCCTGGCCGCCGTTAATTTCACACTTGGGCTTGGCAACCACGGCACCTTTGACTGTAACCGTCGCCGTCGCTGCCCAACCAACCTGGCTCACCAACAACACTCCCGATAAGGTTAAGGCCGAGGTTACCGTCATAGTGGCCGCTAAGGAGAGAGAGAGCAGTAGGCTTGTCCCCACCTTTCGCCACATACAGCGCCATAACTTGCCCATTGCTTTCGCCTCAGTCATAGTTCATCCGAAAATCAATTGCGGCCTGATAGGCTCCTGCCACCATAGGCGCACGCGTGCGTTCCGCCATCACGTAAAAATTCAACGCGTCGCTTCCTATCGCCAACAACTGAGGCCGGCTACGGTGCCCCAGACGTACATCTTTTTTGTCACTGTCCAATAATCGCAACGCTATCCCGCCAGCGCCTCGTACCTTCACCAAGCGCGGATTGTCCGCATCCGCAGGGGCGTTGAAACTCACGCTCACTGCTGGCTGATAAGCATCCCAAACTTTATTGCCCCTGCGTTCGTCCTGCATGGCTGCCCCAGTACGCAAGCAATCTCGTAGGCGAAGCTGGAAGGCGACCGGCTCTGTACGCTCCCCCACTTTGGCCAGGTTGCCGGTCGCCGTTTCCCCCAACCAAACGTCCTGGCGCGCCGACACCATATCCAGCCGGCAAGCCCCCTCGGTCAATGCACCATGAACAAACAACACACCGTGATTTCCGTCTTCTGCTTTCGCAGAATTGGCCGCCAGCAAGACCAACAACAGCATGGAGACCATGCCTGCTTGACACGCCAAAGATCTGCCCTTCAGATTGCTGTAACCGTTGTCCATTTTTTGCATGACTTCTTCCCCGCTCGCTTCAACCGGTAAAACGTACCGCCGGTTTCTGTTATCCTTTTGCGTCAGGCACGACCTGGCAATCACTGGCGCCGCATTTGAATGTCAGCTCTGGGCGGCCACCGTAATCATTGATGTAGGTCAGCACCGGTGCATTGCCTAACCCAGAGGCACCCAGCGCAATGCTTCCCTTAGGCGGCACCATTAACGGTTCAAAACCCTGTGCCGTTTTTCCCTTCTTGCTGTTGCTGGCATCAACCAGCGTGATGTAATAAGGCGTTGGATTATTCACCTGGAAGCCCATCCCCTGACGAGTCAGCGTTAACTGCTCCTGCCACGGCGTAAAAGCACTGCCTTTGCCTGGCGTAATCGCCGCCGGGCGATAGAACAGCTTGATGCGCGTCTGCAACGCTATTTGTAATGTGTTGGCTTTCTCGCTTTTAGGCGGTATTTCTCGCAGGTTGAAATAGAACAGCGTCTCCCTATCCTGCGCCAACAAATTCACTGCCGGCGTCGACTGCACTTTTATTTGGCTCTGTGTTCCAGGTTCCAGCCGCTGTACCGGCGGCAATACCACTAGCGGGCTGTTAATCTTCTTGCCTTCGGCATCTTCCAGCCATCCCTGCGCCAGATACGGCAGTTGAGTATTTTTATTGCTGATATTCAGACTTACCGATTTCTCGGCGCCGTTAAAAATTACACGAGTACGATCCAGCGCAATAGCGGCTTGGGCCTGGCTGCTCAATACCATTGCCGACAACATACCGGCGACTGAGAATATTTTTACCATGTTCTTTTGCATAAAATTGTTCCGTCTTATAAAGCTTGTTCTTACTAAAATAGTCACGGGCTCGGCGGCTTATTCCGCTCTCGCCTCAGTATTCACTCGGCATGGCAACAGTAAGTTGCTCAACATAATATCCGTACGAATTGTCGGCAATGTGATCCGGCATTGGGCCTTACCGTCCCAATTCACCGTCATCTCTGTATTGGGCTTAATTCCGCTCAGATACACACTCCCGCCATCATTCACCAAGCCGGTCTGTTGCTGCCGACTGTTGTATACCACCGCACCAAACGGCGGGGCGCTGCCATCGGCCAGGCTAATCACCGCCATCGCCTTTTGCCCGGAAATCACATTAAAGCGCCGATAGCCAATCGCTCCCTCGGTTAATGTCGCCTGTACCACCGACTGCGTAGCGTCAACGTTATCCGGCAACGTGTTGAGATCGATACTCGCCTTGCTGCGGTAATAACTGTTGATATCCGCCACCACCGCTTTACCGAACATATTGGTGCGCGCCGTCGCACCAAATCCACGCACCGGCACATCGCCCACGCCTTCGGTATCTAAAAGCAACCGCGTCCCGCCCAAAGTGCTGTTGCGGTGTAGCGCCGCGCCCTTGGCAGTGGCCGTCATCCCACCTTGCAATGAGAACCCCATGGATGAGTAACTTCCCCCCTGGTAACTGGCGTTGGCGCCGATGCGCGCGTTATCGCCCTCATGGGTATAAAAACCACTTGCTGAACCGCCCCGGCGTGAAAGCCCGGTGCTCAACTGATAGTTATTGTGCTCGTCCAGCCTTTCGTAATAACCAAGCCGCTGCGTATTTTCATTACGGTTCCACGCACTGCTGTAACTGAAGTTAGAATTAACTCCCCACGGTAAGGTAAAGGATAAATACATGCCATCATCCTTGGCCCCCTGAAATTTATTCCGAAAAGCCGTGAGTGACGCACTGATATTTTTCATGGCTCCCAAATCGAAATACCGCGAAAGAGCCAAACTATAACGTTCACTAACAGGCTGATCCCAATAAGTCTGATGGCTGTAGTTGAGATAGGTACTTAACCCTAAATCGCGAAACTGCTTATTCAGTGTGACGGTATACATTTCTCGGCTTTTCCCGAGGCGACTTTCATCATAACGAGCGTCGAGGTATTCACTCATCGTCATAAAGTTCTGTTCAGAGAAACGATAACCAGCGAAGGTAATTTGGCTATCATATTCATCAAAACTCTTCGAATAACTTACCCGATAGGAGCCGCCGGTTTTGGTACCGCCCTGTTGAGGTAATTCCGCTCGCGATTGCGTGGAGTCAAAAGACAGCGCGCCAAATGCCAATAGATCGCGGCCTAGCCCCATAGATAACGCTTTATAATCGCCCCCACCCAAAGCGCCGCCATATAATGACCACCCGTTGCTCACCCCCCAGGAAAACTCTCCAGTAGCGAACAGAGGACCACGCACATGATGATTCCAATCAGAAGGTTTACCACCAGCGAATTTGAAACGCACCGTACCAGGGCGTGTCAGATAAGGAATATTTGCGGTATCTACTTTAAACTCCTGCACGCTGCCATCTTGCTCTTCTACCCGAACATCCAGCTGCCCGTTGATGGAATCATTAATATCCTGAATGCGGAATGGACCCGCCGCAACCCGGGTTTCATACAACACACGGCCCATCTGACTAATAACGACCTTGGCATTGCTTTTGGCTATCCCCGTCACTTCTGGCGCATAACCGCGAAGATTGGGCGGCAACATATTGTCATCCGAAGTCACGCTAAAACCGGTATAGCGGAAACTGTCGAAAATATCCGTCGCCAGATAATCCTCACCCATAGTCAAGCGAGCGCCCCACTTAGGCAGCGCGCGGAAAGCGTAATATCGACTCCAGTCAAAATCTTGCTGTGTGGGTAAGCCTGTGCCGGTTTGATGATTGATATTCATCTGCCAGTCAGCACGCAAACGCCAAGCCCCCAGGTTGGCCCCCGCTGTCCCGTTCCCGCTTAGATTATAAGATTGTTGGCTATTCTGCTGGGTGCGCTGCACCTGTGAATTTAGATTATAATCCAACAACAACCCTGGAATACCTTCATCCCATCGAGATGGAGGATCCCAATCCGGCGATGAATATTCCAGGTAGGCCTGCGGAATATTCAAATACAAGGTGGATGACGCCAGATCGCCTTTGGCTTCCAAACCATTAAGGCTGACGAGATCCAAACACTGCCCGTCATGCCACCAACGTAATTTCGCTAAGGCATCTGACTTAAGCCCGAGTTTTTCAACCAGTGTTGGCGAAATACAGGCCACGCTTCCCTTGCCATCATCTTCCGGCGCATAGAATGCGACAGGTTCTTCAGGCAACACCAGCGTGTTCAGATTAACCGACATGATATATTTCCCAGGCATAATAAAACCGCCGTGTGAAAATTGGCTCAGATCGATATTTTTCCTGTCATTTAAATCTAACACGTCGATGTTAAACTGTACCCCGTCACTTGCCTGCAACTGAGCAGGCAAACTATATATCGCCAAAGAAATGCACATTCCCAGCAGGCTTAACAGAGGCGTTTTCGATTTGTTCGCGTTCGATTTCATGGCTCCGCCAACCTTTAACTTATTTATAATCAGTAGTAATTCAATTTAAATCGAATAGCGGTTCTATAATCCCCGGCACGTAACACTTGGCGATTAGCTACCAGTTGCATGGAATAATTTAAGTAGCTCTCATTGATGATGGTACCGCCTATTGGCATAGCTAAACCTGGGTAAATCACGTTACCGAGGCTGTCTGAAATACGTAATGCAATTCCTTTTGCCTCCCCCGTCACCCCAAAAAATTCACTATCGACTCGGCCATCAAACGTCATTTGAAAATGCTGGCGGCCTGGTTGCACTTTGTCCATGTCTGCCAAGCTGCAATTTAAAAGCCGCAGACTGAATGGTTTGGTCAGGCCATGGCCGTCCCGGGCAATTTTTTCTATCGGCAATGTTTGCATATCAATCGTTTGATCACGGCTTGCCGATTCAATGGCGCAGGCGGCATTAACAATAGCGCCTTCCATATTGACTCTTCCCCAGCCAATAACCGCCGCCGCTGCCGGCATCGTCTGAGCTATAAAAAGCATGGCCAATAGGGAAGGCGCCACTCTATTTTTTTCAACGGGAGCCATATGCGTTATCCATTATAATTATGATTCCATTCTGGGAAAAGCATGCGGGATCTCCCGCATGCTGGCCTTAATGGAGTAAAACGATTACTGGTAGCTCAGCGCGAAGTTAACCACGCTGGTGAATGCACCAGGAATGATGGTATCCAGAGTACCGCCGTTCCCTTTCAGGAAGGCTTTGAATTTCAGTTCGGCACCAGTATCACCAATTTCGATCTTCTGCCCGGTGGTCGCTGTGCCCAGCTCTACAACGGCGTTAGAATTAAGGGTATCGGTAATAACAATGCTCGCACCTTTGGCGGTGCTGCCGCTGCCCAGGGCAATCATTTTCTTATCGGTGCCGGCTGAACCACCGGCTTCACCGGTAAAGGTCGTCTTGACGGTTTGTGCCGTAGCATTAGTGCAGTCTTCCAACTTAATGCTGAACGGCTCTTTTACTTCAGACTCACGGCCTTCTTTCAGGCTCAGGTTGGAAATCTGACCCAGTGGAACGGTTTGATCGATGTTGCCCGGTGCAATAGAGCATGGCGCATCAATGATTTCACCCGTGAAAGTGACAGTACCGCTACCCTGATTTGCCGCCTGCGCCATCATGGAAGAAGCACCAAAGGCCAATACCGCTGCAATCATAATTTTATTCAGTTTCATAGAAGTCCCTTACATTCCTTAGTAAGAAGTGGAGTAAATTAAATTCTTAAGTCACGCATGCAATGCAGCAGCTTTATTCCTGAGCGTTGTATCCGTGGCTAATACGCTGCGTTTCCGCGTTCCGTATCAGTGGGAACAAATTTACACTCCCCGAGCTCCGTTTGAAACGTTATGTCGCAAAAAGACAAAAACACAGGATTATTATCGATAAAATAATAATTAAATAGATTATAAAGCCAAAAAATAGGAATTAATTATCACTATTTATATAAAAAAACTTGTAAACATATAAACATTTCATGTCAATTATACGGATAGAGAGAAAAATCCTATTTACACACAGAGTGAAGGATTGAAAAAAGCCGCATCAGGTCTCAGAATAATCCCTCGACAGGAAAGTTGATGGGTAAATGAAATGATTTTTATCATAAATGAAGACATCCTCTTTAATGAGGATGAGGGCACGCTGTCGCATGTCGATAATGCCAGTAATAAAATAGCGTTACTTAAACCGACCAGCAGATTGCTTTCGTTGTTTATTCGCAATAATGATAAGCTGCTGCTGCGAGAGAGGTTGCTTAATGACGTCTGGGTTGAACATGGGCTCAAAGCCTCCAATAACAACCTGAATAATTACGTTTCCGGCCTGCGTAAGTCATTGGCGCAGTTCGGCGTGGAAGATATTATTGTTACCTATCCCCGTCAGGGGTTTAAATTTAGCGCCGCAAGCATTCAGCTGATGGATATAAATACCGATGAAGTTAATAATAATGATTATAGCGAAACCGAAATAGCTTCAACGCCGCCACCGGTTGCACGAACGCCGAACTTTCGCCGTTCTGTACAGCGTTTAATTATGATTATGGCCGCTTGTTTAGTGCCGTTTGCCGCGATTGTGCTTTACCAAAACAGCACGCGCATCAGCGTTTATCCGTTGGGCAATGAGCAAAATTGCCAAATTTACACCATGCGGTTAGGCAGCGGTGAGTTGGCAAACATTAAGCGAGAGATACGGCAAGCCGGCTTCAACTGCCAATACCGGGCGGATATCTATTACTATGACAACATTCGCAATGAGGGCGCAGAAAAGGACGAACAGTGGTTAACCTATTGCCCGCGGGCGAGCAATAGCCCCTGCATTAACAATTACATCAATAATAAACAACCATAACATTGCGCCATTTATCCCCAGGGCCAACGAAAAACAATCCCCCGGCGTTGCCGGGGACATTCTCCGCTCAGGAGGCCGTGGTGCACACGAACAGCGGCGCATGGTTACCACTGAACAGATAGTGACGCTCATCGACTTTTTCAATTCGCCAATGGATCAATGGCGCCGACATAGGCAAACGGCGGTTAAGCGCTTCATTATCCAAATTGTCTTGCGACTTTCTGACCGCTTCCTTACGGCGCAGCGTGTAATTACTCCCCTGCCGCTGATAGTCCATGATCATTGCCCGCTCGATGGTATAACGCGTATCGCCGTCAAAAAAGCTGCCGCTCAGCAACAGGGTCACGCTCCGCGCGCCCTCAGGCACGACGCTGACCAGCAACACGCGCTGCATCAATTGGTCAGGCAACTGATCGGTTGAACGCAGTACCGCACGGCACTCCGGGATTTGCGGTTTGAAAAACAAGAAATAGGCGGAAACGCCGCAGCCTGCGATCGCCATCGCGCCTAACAGCGCGTAACGGTAGCGCCAGAGGCGCTTACTTAACCCGGCTTTCATAATAGTTCTCGCATTGCACTTTGCCCGCGGCCATTTCCGCCTGTGGGCAATAGAAGTAATAAGAAGCCCGGGCTCGCCCAACGGCCCCCGACAACACCGATCCGCTGTCGTAGTACAGCAGCGTCGCCGGTTCCGTACACCGAACCGACTTATCTTGCGCCAACATATTTTTCAAATGCGCCAGATCGGCCTCGCCGGGGCCCACCTTATGATAAGAAGCCACAAACTTCACCTCACAGCTGCCGATGTTGCCTACGCTTACCGTGCTGATCGGCGCATAGCCGGCGTCCTGCCAGGCCCACAGGCCGCTCCCCGCCGCCAGCAACAACAACGCGGCTAGTCCGAGGCGCTTAAATCGCAACGTTAGCAGCGGCCTGGTCGGCAAGGCGTTGTCTGCAGCCACCGGGAGCGGCATCTCCGGCAAACTCTCCGCCAGGCTGTCCGTCGTTTTCAATGAAGCGGCGGTGAACATGAATCCCTGGCGCGGCAACGTAACGATAATGTCGTCCTCGCCCAGGGCGGCAAACATCTTGCGCAGAATGGAAATGGTGTTATTGAGATTATTGCCGGAGGCCACCTGACCGTGCGCTTCCCACACCTGCGTCAGCAGGGTATCGCGGGAGAGCACCAGGTTATTGTTTCTGACCAAGGCGGACAGCAGGCGGTTCAGGGTAGCGGTGAGCGGTTGAGGCGGCAGCTCAGCGTTGAGATCCACCAACTCTGATCTATCCTCATGATATTTAATCTTATTATTAATTACGTATCTCATTGTTCCCCGCTCAAAAAACTAATTAATAATAATTAGCCCTTGTTAAACATGAGAATAGTAGCACACGGCATGATTTAAGAAAATTCCTAGAAAAACGCATAAAAAGCTAAATAAACATAAATATAGGAAATAACATTGTGCTGTATCACAGCGTGCCAAACATTTAACTGATGATTGCCGCTTTTTATCATGTCGACATTAACCTGCCGCCCGGCAAATACCGGGCGGCACGAGAAAGATCCATTTTCACCAGGCTGAACCACAGCAAGGCTTACTCTTTTAAACGCCGCAGTTGCCGATCCTGCCAGCCACCGAACAGCCACTGGCCGGCTATCGCGCCGAGCAAGGCGCAGAACATGTCGGACTGGGTGTCCCACGGGTCGCCCTGGGTGCCGAGAAACTCATCGGCGCCCTGGCCCAGCGCCAGCGCCGCCCACCACTCGATCAGTTCGTACACCGCGCTGATCGCCAGCGCGATACAGCACACCACGAAGCCCAGCATCTTGCGGCCCTGCACATAGCCGCCGCGCAGCAGGATCTCGCGCGCCACCAGCGCCGGCACCAATCCCTGGAAGAAATGCCCCAGTTTGTCGTACGGGTTGCGGCCAAGATCCAGCCACTGCTGCACCTCAAACCCCAGCGGCACGCGGGCATAGCTGTACATGCCGCCGAAAATCAGGATCAGCGCGTGGAAGAAAATCAGCGTATAGAGCAGCGGCGTCAGCGGATAACGGCGATGGGTCAGCCACAGCAGCGGCAAAACAATCAATACCGGCGCCACTTCCATCAGCCAGGTGGCGCGATCGTAAGGGCTGATGCCGCTGTGGATCAGCGCGGCCAGCAGCAGCAGGGTGATAACGGACAACAACAGCGGTGTGCGTGAGGCAGGCATAACCAACGTTCCTTCGGATCAATAAGGCAATCCACACTTTATACCGCAGATCGCACGGCGAAAAAAAACAGGCGGAGCGTCGCCGCTTCGCCTGTTCGAGGGGGGTTATTCTGCGCGGGATTACTTCAGCGCTACGCGGATCACGTCGTCCGGCGCGGTCGCCTCTTTTTCGCGGCTGGAAGCCTGCTTGACGCTGACGTACAGCGTCTGGCCATCCGGCGACAGCGCCAGGCTGTTCGGATGGGTCGGCGTCTTGATGGTGTTCAGCACCTTGTAGCTCTTGGCGTCAATCACGCTCACTTCGCCCGCCTGGCGGTGGGTGACGTAGACTTCATTGCGCGCCGGGTTGAACAGCACCGCCAGCGATTCCGGCACGTCGATCTTGCTCAGGATGTTGCCGCTGCGGGTATCCACTACCAGCACCTGCGGCTGCTTGGAATCGGTGATGAAGGCGCGATGGGTGGCGGTATCCAGGCTGATGTTCAGGAAGAAGTGCTCTTTAGTCTCATCCAGCTTCTTGCGTGACAGCACCTTGTTGCTCTGGGTATCGATAGTCACCAGCTCGCCGTCGGCGTTGGTGACGTACAGGCGCTTGGCGGCGGCGTCCAACGCCAGGCCGGTGCCGTACTTGCCGGTGTCGGTTACGGTGGCGCGCAGGGTCAGATCCTTGCCGTCCACCACCCACACCACGCTGGATTCACCCAGCCCGGTGATGTACAGGGTATCGCTGTCGGCATCCGCCACCAGTTCGCGCGGCGCCAGCGGTTTGACGGTCTCGGAGCGCTTGCGCGCGTCCAGCACCAAGCGGCCTTTCACGTCGCCGGTCTTGGCGTCGATGGCGGTCACCGAGTTATTGACCGTGTTGCCGAAGAACAGCGTGCCGGTTTTAGCATTAACGGCGGCGCCGAACGGCTTGATGTCGTTATGGATAATTTGGGTCACGTCCAGCGTGGTCGGATCCAGGCGGTAGACGATGCCGCCCTTATCCAGCTTGCGGCTCTGCGACGTCGCCAGGTAAAGCGCGTTCTCGCTCGGGCTGTAGGCCATTTCATAAGCGCCCTTGCCGACCGGTTTGCGCAGCACGTCCGGCGCGGTCTGTGCCTGCAAGGTGTTGGAGAACAGCAGCGTGGACAGCAGCATCAGCGGAAATGCCGCCCGTTTTCCCTTGGTGATCAAAGCATTCATCGAAATTTCCTTATAGAGCTAACGGGGCGACCGCGCGGCCGCCCTCTTTTCATTATTAAAATCAGGCTTTCTCTTCGGAAAGCAGCGCCCACCAGCTGTCGATGGTCGGGTTGCGCGCCAGCGCGATAAAGTCGATATCGCCGCGGATCTTGCGCCAGCGGGTCGCCAGCTCCATGATGCGCACCGAATCCAGACCGTAATCGATCAGGTTTTCATCGTTGCCCATGTCTTCGCTGTCTTCGTCCAGCAGCGGCAGGATTTGCTGACGCAACGCGTCGATGCTGGCGATGCCGGCCGCCGGCAGCAGAGACGCGGTGGTCACCACCCGGCCGCAGCGGCCGGCGGTGTAGCGCAGCGCCATCAGGTGTTCGTCACGCGAGAAGTCCGCCAGGCCGTCGGCCACCATGAAAGGCTGGATGTTGCGCATGAAGGCGTCGATGGCGGTGGTCAGGCAGCCAATGTGCGCATACACGCCGCAGATGATCAGCTGATCGCGGCCGGACTCCTGCAGGATCTCCTGCAGCGGCGAGCGGTGGAAAGCGCTGTAGCGCCATTTCACCAGCACCGTGTCGTCTTCGTCCGGCGCCAGCGCGGCGGTCACCGCCTGCTGCTCGGGGTGTTTGTTCAGGCCCGGCCCCCACATGTCGTTCAACAGCGCGCGATCTTCATCGCTCTGCTGATTCGGCTGAGCGGTATAGAACACCGGAATGCCCTGCTGTTTGCAGTAGCGACGCAGGTTGGCGATGTTCTCCACCACCTGTTTAATCAGCGCGCTGTCTTCGCCCCAGAAATTGAGGAAATACTGCTGCATGTCGTGGATCAGCAGCGCGGCGCGCTGCGGTTCTACCTGCCAGGTGACTTTATTTTGCGGCAGTTCGTCCGCCGTCGGCAGCGCGTAATCATTAAGTTTTGGAATGGCCATCAATTAATCTCCCTGAGCCTGAGTCTGTAGTTGCGCGTCGAGCTGCTCGCGCAGCCGTTTTTTGTCCACTTTGCCGACCGGGGTCAGCGGCAGGCTGTCCACCTGAATAAAGCGATCCGGCAGTTTGAAGTCCGCCACGCCCTGTTCGCGCAGGTGGCGACGCAGCACCACCGGCTTCAGCGGCGCGTTGGCGATGATATAGGCGCAGCTCTTCTCCCCCATCAGCGCGTCCGGCATCGACACCAGCGCGGCGTTGATCACGTCCGAATGACGCAGCAGCAGGTTCTCGATCTCCTCGGCGGCGATCTTCTCTCCGCCTCGGTTGATCTGGTCTTTCTGCCGCCCCTGCACGGTGATGTAACCGTCTTCGCTAATGCTGATCAGATCGCCGGAGCAGTAGAAACCGTCGGCGTCGAAGGCGTCGGCGTTGTGCGCCGGGCTCTGGTAGTAACCGCGAAAGGTGTAAGGCCCGCGCGTCATCAACCGCCCGATCTCACCCGCCGGCAACGGATTGCCGTCGTCATCCGCCACCCACACTTCGTCGTCCGGCGACATCGGCCGCCCTTGCGTCGTCAGGATGTGGCGTTCGTCGTCGTCCAGCCGGGTGTAGTTCACCAGCCCTTCCGCCATGCCGAACACCTGCTGCAATTGGCAGCCGATTTCGTTCTGAATGCGCGCCGCCAGCGTTTCGCCCAGCTTGGCGCCGCCCACCTGCAGCAGTTTCAGGCTGGCGAGCTGGGCATTGCCGCCCCACTCTTCGATCGCCTGCAACCATAGCGTGACCGCCGGCGGCACCAGCGCCGTCACGTTGATTTGATGCTGTTCGATCAGGCGGAAGCACTGCGCGGCGTCCGGATCGGCGGCGAACACCACCAGCCCAGCGCCATAAAACACGCCCAGCACGCCCGGCGAACTCATCGGGTAGTTGTGCGCTACCGGCAGCGCGCACAGATAGCGAGTCTGCGCGTCGAAACGGCAGATCTCCACGCTGCGGCGAATGCTGTAGTAGTAATCGTTGTGGGTGCGCGGGATCAGCTTCGGCGTGCCGGTGCTGCCGCCGGAAAGCTGGAAGAACGCCACCCGATCGGCCGCGGAAGGCTGCGCGACAAAGCCGTCGCTGGCTTCTTCCAGCCAGGCGGCCAGCGCCAGCTCGCCCTCGGGCTGGCTGCGCAGCGCCACGGCACGCAGCGAAGGATGCGCATCGCGGAAGGCGTTCAGGAATTGATCGTCGGCAAACAGCGCGTGCCAGCGGTCGGCGATCAGCAGCGCCGGTTTGATCTGCTCGGCATAGGCGTTCAGCTCGCTGCGCTGATGGCTGAACAGCGCGTTGACCGGCGCCACGCCAATTTTCAGCAGCGCGAAGAACACGATATAAAATTCCGCCACGTTGCCCAGCTGCACCAGCGCGGTGTCGCCGGATTTCACGCCGCGGCGCAGCAAAGCGGCCGCCAGGCGATCGGAGCGCTGCTGCAGCTCGCGGTAGGTCAGGCTGCCCTGGGCGTCGATAATCGCCGGAGCGTCGTTGTTGGCCTGGCGGTCGAGGATCTCGGTCAGCGGCTTGTCAATCCAGTAGCCGCGCTCGCGATAGCGGCTGGCGAACTCCGCCGGCCAGGGGGTAAAGGCAATGCTCATCTTGTCGTTATCCTTGATTCATACCAAAGGCACGCAGAATGGTGCTGAGTTTGGTACCTGTTTCATGCCATTCAGATTCGGGTGAAGAGTCTTCCACAATGCCGGCGCCGGCGAACAGCCGTACCCGGTTGCCGTCAACGGTGCCACAGCGGATAGTCACAACCCACTCGCCGTTGCCTTCGTCGTCGCACCAGCCGACGATGCCGCCGAACAGGCCGCGATCGAACGGCTCCAGCTTGCCGATCAGGGCGTGCGCCTCGGCCGTCGGCATGCCGCACAGCGCCGGCGTCGGGTGCAACAGGCAGGCCAGCGACAGGGCGTTTTCGTCCGGAGACGCCGCCTCGCCGTCGATCGGCGTGGAGAGATGCCACAGCGTGGTGGTGGTCAGCAGTTCAGGGGTGTGCGGCACGTTCAGGTAGCGGCAGCGGCCGGCCAGCACGTCGCGCATGCTTTCGGTGACGATGCGGTGCTCGTGGCGATCTTTCGCCGAGGCCATCAGCCGCTCCCCCACTTCGCGATCGCGCTGCGGATCGGCCTCGCGCCGGGCGGAACCGGCCAGCGGGTTGGAATAGAAACGGCCGCCGTCCTGACGCAGCAGCAGCTCTGGGCTGGCACCCAACAGCGCGCCCTGCTCCAGCGGTACATGGAAGTGGAAACCGTGTGGGTTCTGGGCGATCACGCGCGCCATCAGCGCATGGCGATCCACCGGCTGACGCGTTTCGATCTCCAGCAGGCGCGACAAAACCACTTTATCCAGCTCACCGGCCTTCATCGCGGCAACGGCGTCGCTGACCATGTTCATGAACGTCTGCTGCGGCGGCAGCTCCGTCACCCCGGCCAGTTCAGGGCCGTTCGCCGAAGGCCGAACGCCGGCCATAAAGGCGGCGCGGTCGAACCAGCGGCTCTGCTGGGGAACAAACAGCGCCGAAGGCTGCCGGGTATCGAACGGAATGGCGCCACACAGCAGCGGCTTTTTGATGCCGGCCTGACGGGCCTCGGCAAACGCCTGCCGCACGCGGCGCTGGAACTCGCCGTTCAGATCTGCGCCGTCCGCGGCCGGCAGGCGAATGCGGCTGAAACAACCGGTGGTGGTCAAGCTGCGGTAAGGGGAGGTAAAGAAGAAGCCCGACGCCGGAGAAAAATCAGCGGCGAACCGGTGTTCTTCGCGCTCCTGCATTTCCTTTCGATTGATGTCGTTCACGGCAGTAACCATCGCTTCGCCCTCAAGAATTTGAAGTGATAACCAATATAATAATGATTATCATTTGAGTTGATTCCGCGCTAAATTACTCGCCGATATTTGCTATGTCAATAAACGTAAGCACTTCTTTCATTTCGAAATCATGACATAAACGCTGTGGGTTTTACGCATGCCGATGATAAGCATTGCTATTTGATCCCACAGCGTTGTTTTAACGCGTTCGACTACTTTTCTGTGGCGGGCTGCGGCTCCGGTTTGTGCAGCGTAACCTGGCGCAAACCGGTCATGGCGAACAGCAACAGGATGCCGAGCAGCGCCGCGCCAAAGCCGAAACCGCTGGCGCTCATCGCTGGCAGCATAAAGGCGCCCATCGCCCCCAGCAGCAACGCGCCCAGCGCATCGCCCACCACGTTCTGAGCCGTCCACAGACCGTTGATGCGACCAAGGAAATTGTCCGGCGTCAGGCCCTGGATCAGGCCGTATTGCAGCAGCGAGTTCAGCGCGCTCAGGTAGCCAAACGCCACCAGGCACAGCAACGCCAGGCTGTACCACGGCATCAGGCCGAACAGGCCAATAGAGGCGAAAGCCGCGATCGCCGTCAGCAGCATCACCCAACCGGGGCGCGCCACGTGCGCCACGCGCCCGCTGGTGAACGCACCAATAGTCGCGCCGAGCGGCACGGCGGCGTACATATAACCGAGGTGGGCTGCATCGATGCGCCAGCTTTCCGCCATCGCCGGGTACAGCACGCGCACCGCGCTGGCCATGGTCAGCAACGCGCCGATCAGCGCCACCATGCCGATCACCTTGTTCTGGAACAGGAAGGCGAAACCGCCCGCCAGCGCGCGCAGCGGATGTTCCCGCGGCTGCGGCGGCGGCATCAGCTGCGGCAGGCTCAGCAGCGGCAGCAACGTCAGCAGAGTGCCGAACGCCGCCAGGCCGTAGTTCCAGGCGATGCCCATATGGGCGATCACCAGGCCGCCGATGGCCGGGGAAAGAATCGAGCCGAAGCGCACCGTCAGCATGCTGATGGCGCCCGCCTGCACGATGTTTTCGCGGCCCACCAGCGCCGGCGTGGCCGCCAGCAGCGCCGTCACCCCCACGGCGCCGAAGAAACCGTCCCACACCGCCAGCAGATAAATGGCCGCCAGCGAAGGTGACGGCAACAGGGCGTTGAGGCACAGGCCGACGAACCCGATGCCGCAAGTGGAGCGCGCGAACAGGATCAACCGGCGCCGCTCATAGCGATCGGCCAATACGCCGCCCATCAGCAGCCCGGCGAACATGCCGCCGCCGGCCAGCGTCACCGCCAACCCGACCTGCAGGGTGGAACCGGTCAGCGCCTGGATCTGCACCGGGATGGCGATCGCCATCAGCCCCAGCGCCACAATGGAGATGAAACGCGCGCAGAATACCGCGCGAAAGGCCCGGTGGGTTTTCAGCAGGCTAAAATCAAGCAGGATGGAGGGTTTGCTACTCATCGGTTGTTCACCACATCTTTAAACGGGGATTCTGCAGTTGCGGAGCGCTATGCTAGCACAGATAACAAAATCAATAATGATAATAGAAATCATTGATATTCAATTGTGAGCGGACGCAAGAAACGCCGCCAAACGCGGGGCAATCCCCGTGCCTGGCGGCGAGATGACGGGCGTCATTACAGCGTGCGCAAAATCCGATTCAGCAGCGGCCCCAGCACTTTGAACGACGCCGGCGAAACGATATCGACATGCGCGCAGTCGAGCTCGTGCGCCTGCAGCGCATCGACGTACTGCGACCAGGTCTGCTGCACGTCCATCCCTGCCTGCAACGTGCGTTTGGCGACGAACAGCGTCGCCTGGCCGTGGAAGCGGGCGGTCCGCGTGTGCGACAGCAACCGCACCGAATCGGCGTAGTTGGCTTCGATGTTGTCGAACATCAGGGTGCGCGTCTCGCCCAGCGCCGGATCGAGCGTATCCTGCGACACCGCCAGGAACTGTTCGCGCTCGCGCTGCACTTCCTTCAACACGTTGTCGTCCAGCATTACGTCCCAGTTTTGGGTCTCCGGCGGATAGGTATCCAGCAGGCCGAGGAACGCCACCTGCTCGCCGCGCGCCTGCAGCCGGGCGGCGATGCCCTGGGCCAGCGTGCCGCCCAGCGAGTAGCCGATGAAGTGGTACGGCCCGTGCGGCTGCACCTGCAGCACCGTCTGCAGGTGCGCCTCCACCACCTGGTCCATGTCTTCGCTCAGCGCCAGCGGGCCGTCCGGCCGCGGCGACTGAATGCCGACCAGCGACCAGTGCTGATCGAGATAGCGCGGCAATACGCTGAACTGCCAGGAGAAACCGGACGCCGGATGCAGACAGAACAGCGTCGGCCCCTCGGTGACGCGCAGCGGCAATACGCTGTCGAAGCCACTGCGATCGGCCTCTTCCTGCGTGCGATCTTCCGCCAGCAAGGCGGCCAGTTGCTCGACGCGCGACGCCACCATCACCTGGCCGACGGACACCGCCTTGCCCAGATCGCGGCGCAGCTCGGCCGCCAGACGCATCGCCAGCAGCGAATGGCCGCCCAGCGCGAAGAAATCGTCGTCGGCGAATACCTGCTCGCGCTGCAGCAGGCGGGCAAATACTGCGGCGATCTCGCTTTCCAACCCGGCCTGCGGCGGACGCCCTGCCTTGCGCTCACCGCCCTGCGGCTGCGGCAGGGCCTTGCGATCCAGCTTGCCGTTGGCGCTCAGCGGCAAATCGCGCATTTCCACCAACGCCACCGGCACCATGTGCGGCGGCAGACGGTCGGCCAGCGCCGCGCGCAGGGCTTCCGCATCCCAGCTCGCGCCAGGCTGCATCACCAGATAACCCACCAGCTGGCGCGCATCGCCGCCGGCGTCCACCGGCGTGCCCTGCAGCACCCGCGCGTGCGTCACCGCCTGGCGCACGCCCGGCAGCGACAGCAGGGCGTGGTCGATTTCACTCAGCTCGATACGCTGCCCGCGGATCTTCAGCTGATCGTCGCTGCGGCCCAAATATTCCACCGCGCCGTCCGGCAGCCAGCGCGCCACGTCGCCGGTGCGGTACATGCGCCCGCCCTCACCGAACGGATCGGCGACAAAGCGGCTGGCGGTCAGATCCGGCCGGCCAAGGTAGCCGTGCGCCAACTGGACGCCGGTCAGATACAGATCGCCCGCCACGCCCGGCGGCACCGGCCGCAGACGCGCGTCCAGAATGCGCAGCCCGGTGTTCCACACCGGCAGGCCAATCGGCACGTTGGCGCCGGTCACCTTCGCCAATGCCTCGCCGTAGGCCGGATGCCAGGTCACGTCCACCGCCGCTTCGGTCGGGCCGTAGAGGTTGTGCAGCGGCACCGCCGTGCGGCTTTGCCACAGGCGGCACAGCTCCGCCGGCAGCGCTTCGCCGCTGCAGAACACCTGGCGCAGCGCGGCGCAGCTCGCCACCGCCGCGTCGTCGTCCAGGGCGGCAACGAAAGCCGCCAGCATCGACGGTACGAAGTGCATCGTGGTAATGCGGTGTTGAGCGATCAGCTGTTGCAGCTGCTGCGGATCGCGGTGCGCCTCCGGCGGCGCCATCACCAGCCGGGCGCCGACCATCAATGGCCAGAAGAATTCCCACACCGAGACATCGAAACTGCACGGCGTTTTCTGCAGCACCGCGTCGTCCGCCCCCAGCGGATACTGGTGTTGCATCCACAGCAGGCGGTTGACGATCGCCTGATGGCCGACCAGCACGCCTTTCGGGCGCCCGGTGGAGCCGGAGGTAAAGATGATATAGGCCGCATGGTCCGGCGTCGGGCCCGCGATCGCCACCCCGGCGGCGTGATCGGCCGCCAGCGGCGCGTCATACAGCAACATGTCACCCTTGTCGGCGAAACGCGCCTGCTGCGCCGGGTGAGTGATGAGCAAGCGGGGCGCGGCGTCTTCCAGCATCATCGCCAGCCGCTCGTCCGGATAACCGGTGTCCAGCGGCAGGTAGGCGGCGCCCGCTTCGACGATCGCCATCAACGCCAGCGACAGGAACACCGAGCGCGGCAGCGCCACCGCCACGATGTCGCCCGGCCGCACGCCCTGCGCCACCAGCTGGCGCGCCAGCGCCGTGACCTGCTCGCGCGTTTCGCGGTAGGTGAAGCTGAAATGCGCATCCGCCAACGCCGGCGCGTCCGGCGTGGCTTGCGCCTGCTGCGCCAGCAATTGGCTCAGCGTGGTCGCCGGCACCGCATGCGCCGTGTCGTTGATCCGCGCCAGCAGCGCGCGATCGTCGGCGGTCAGCATATCGGCCTCGCCGATCGGCAACGTTGCCTGCGCGGCGAACTGCGCCAGCAGCAGCGGCAACCGTTGCAGGTGCGCCTGCAGCTCCTGGCGGCTGTAACGTTCGGCATTGGCCAGCAGCTCCACCTTCAATTGGCGGTGTTCATCGATAAACAGCGCAATCTCCAGATCGCGCACCGGCCCGGAGGCCAGATCGTGGGTAATGCCCTCGATGCCGGCGAAATCCAGCTGGTAATCGAACATTTTGAAGTTGAAGACCGTGCCGTACAGCGGTTCGCCGTCGCCGATGCGCCCCAGATCGCGCTGCACCTGTTCGGCGTCGTAGCGCTGATGACGGCGCACCGTTTTCAGCTCGCGGCTGATGCGGGCGGCGGCCTCATACAGCGTGGCCTGCGGCTCGAGATGCATCTCCATCGGCAGCACGTTGATCACCGGGCCGGCGGCGCACAAGGCGGCCGAGCCGGTACGACGCATGAAGATAAAACCGGCGCTGAAGCTCGGTTGGCCGCTCAGGCGCGATACCCACAGCGCCACCAGCGCCACCGCCATATCGGCGGCGTTCAGCTTCTGCTGCGCGCCACGCTGCACCAGTTCGGCGAAGGCCTGCGGATCGCAGCGCTGTTCCAGCCGGTGGATGCGCGGCGTGGGCGTTTGCCCGGCCAGCGGCTGCGGGCAGATCGTGGCCGGCGGCGGCAGCTGCCGCGCTTTTTCGCGCCAGAAATCGGCGTCGCGTTGCCAGGCCGGTGCCTGCCGGTAAGCCTGGTATTCCGCCACCACGTCGCTGAACGCCGTGAAAGGCGTCGGCTCCAGCGCGTCGCCGCGGCAAAGGTGGGTATAAATCGCCGCCACGCGGCGAGCGATGGCGGTGAAGCTGAAACCGTCCACCAACAGATGGTGATAGCGCTGATACCAGAACCAGCGATCGTCCGCCAGGCGCATCACCACATGGCGATACAGCGGTGCGCCGCTGCCGGCGCGCAGATCGCTCGCCAGATCGATATCCATCAGCGCGCGCGCGGCGGCTTCGGGATCCGGCGACGTCGTCAGATCGACAAGTTCCGGCGCATGCACCGCCAGCGAGTCATCCAGCCATTGCACCGGCACGCCGTCGCGTTCCGCAAAACGCAGCCGCAGCATGTCCACCTCGCCGAGGCCCTGGGTGATGGCCTGCAGCAGGGGCTCCACGGCGACGGGGCCGTTGAGTTCGATGGCATGCGCCACCGCGTAAGCATTGCGATGCGGAGAGATTTGATCGGCGACCCAGATGCCGGGTTGCGCCGCGACCAGCGGCCATTCGCCCGCAAGCGCCGGGCCGCTGAGAGAGTTAGGGGTGTGTGACACTGCTTATTGCTCCCGTGATTACCAGGCGCCGGTCACGCCTTGCGTGCTGCGACCGGCAGAATATCTTGCCAATGCTGTTCCAGCCACTCGGCGCACTCGGTGCGCGCCGCCGGGCCAAATACGATCGTCCAATCGGGTGGAATGGCGCGGAAATCCGGCCACAAACTGTATTGTTGTTGTACGTTGCGCAGCACCAGGCTGCGCTGCTGTTGATCATCGAACGGATTCAGGCTTTCCATCCTGCGTTCCTTGTGCCGCCGTCGTTACCGATGCCGGATAAGCGGTGGCGAAAGCGGAAGCCCACACCGCCTGCAGCCCGTCGGTCAGGCCGCTGCGCCAGCACAGCGCGTCGTGCCCGCCTTCCACCACCCGGTAGTGCACCCGATGGCCGGCTTCGCTCAGGCGCGCCGCCATTTGCCCGCTGACCTGATGCACCAGCTTTTCCTGCGTACCGGCTTCCATAAATACCTTCAGCGCGCCGTGGTTGCCCAGGCCGTGGCGTTCGACCTGTTGCATCAGCCAGCAGGCGTCGTCGGGAATGCTCGGCAGCTGCAGCATGTCGCGCCGCGGCCACCAATAGGAGCCGGACTGGGTGATCACCGCGCCGAAGCGCTGCGGCCAGCGCAGCCCGGCGTACAGAGAGGCCAGGCCGCCAAAGCTTTGCCCCGCCACCACCGTCTCGGCCGGATTGTCGCTGTGCGGCGCCCATTCGGCCAGTTGCGGCATCAGTTCTTCCTGCACCGCCAGCCAGAAATCGTCCTTGCAGGTCAGCTCACGCGCCCGGTGCGGCAGATCGATGATGTCGATCAGCACATACACCGCTTCCGGCAACGCCCCCTCGCGGGTCAGTTGCATCAACGGCGCCCAGACCGGCATTTGCTTCGCCCAGAACTGGCCGTCGAGCAGGATCGCGAGCGGGCGTTCGGCCGGCTTGCTGTCGCCGGTGGTGTAGATCCAGACATCGCGGCTGTTGCCCAGACGCTCGCTCTGCCAGGTATGGCGCTGCAAACGCGCCGGCAGCGGCGGCGTGCAGCGCCCGCTGGCGATCTCATACTCATCGAACGAGCGCCACACCGGCTGCGGCGGCGCATCCGGCATATGCAGACCGGAAACGCTGTGGCCGCTGGCGCTTTGCCAGGAGCGATAGGGGTTGAGCAGATCGGGAGTGGCGCAGGCGAACACCTGGTGCCACCAGTGACGCAGGTTGTGCATGTTGGCGTGCGCGTCGTCGTCGCTGAACGCCGGCGGCCGCTCGTCAAAACAAGGAATAAAGCAGTAGCTGCCGCGCCAGGCGCCGTTCAGCTCGGTCTGCCAGTACCATACGTCGGTACCGGCCAAACGCAGCAGGCTTTGCGGCGGATTCGGCTGATGGTGGTCGGTCAGGCAGTTGATGTTGATCCACACCCGGCGGTAGGCGGAAGTCAATTCGCATCCCTGCGGATCGCGCCAGAAAAAGGTGGTTCGCCACCGGCCGTTACCCGCCGGTTCTACCCATGGCGTACCGCGTCGTGCCACCGTCAACCACCACCCTGGACTGCCCGCATTGCTGCTGGCCAATAATCTGCTGCTTTCTGACTCTAGTTCTGTATTCACAACGCCTACCCATTTTGTAGTTGGCGGCACCGGGAACGTCGACTTTTCCCTATCGCCGGCCACCGCCCGAACACACTGTAGGCCAAATACTATTGATAATAATTTGCATTTGCAATAGTGTGTAAGGCTTGGAGATCGTGCTGGTATTGCGCGCAACGGACAGGGATCGGGGATACATCAATGGCATCCCTTGCCGCAGCCGATTTTCTATTCCGACTACACAAAAACTACAACCGCCTTTCCCCCATTCGGCGAGGGAGGGCAGCAAGGTAGGGCACTCAAATGAAAAGCAAGCTATCACGTTATTCTTTGGCCACTCTTATCGGCTTGGGATTGGGCGCGTCCGCGTTCGCCAACGCCGCGCAGCAGACCGACACCCCCACCACGGAAGAAAACAGCGGCACAGCGGATAAAAAGCCGCGCGGCGAAGACACCATCGTCGTGACCGCCGCCCGGCAGAACCTGCAGGCGCCGGGGGTATCCACCATCACCGCCGATGAGATCAAGAAACGCCCGCCGGCGCGCGACATCAGCGAACTGATCCGCACCATGCCCGGGGTTAACCTGACCGGCAACTCCACCAGCGGCCAGCGCGGCAACAACCGCCAGATCGATATCCGCGGCATGGGCCCGGAAAATACCCTGATTCTGATCGACGGCAAACCGGCCTCCAGCCGCAACTCGGTGCGTCAGGGCTGGCGCGGCGAACGTGACTCACGCGGCGATACCGCCTGGGTGCCGCCGGAAATGATCGAACGCATCGAAGTGCTGCGCGGCCCGGCTGCGGCGCGCTATGGCAACGGCGCCGCGGGCGGCGTGGTCAACATCATCACCAAGAAGGCCGGCGATGCGCTGCACGGCTCGCTGAACGGCTACTTCAACGTGCCGCAGCACAAGCAGGAAGGCGCCACCAAGCGTACCGATTTCAGCCTGTCCGGCCCGCTGAGCGATTCCCTGAGCTTCCGCCTGTTCGGCGGCTACAGCAAAACGCAGGCCGACGCCTGGGACATTAACGAATCGCACAAATCCGAACGCGTCGGCGCCTACGCCAACAGCGTGCCCGCCGGGCGCGAAGGGGTGGTCGATAAAAACATCGACGCCTTGCTGCACTGGGATTTCGCCCATCTGCAGTCGCTGGAGTTCGAATACGCCTATGGCCGCCAGGGCAACCTGTACGCCGGCGATACTCAGAACACCAACACCAACGCCCTGGTGCAGAGCAACTACGGCAAAGAGACCAACCGCATCTACCGTGAAACCTTCGGCCTGACCCACCGCGGCGCCTGGGACAACGGCGTGAGCACCAACAACTACGTGCAGTTCGAACGCACCCGCAACACCCGTATAAACGAAGGGTTGGCCGGCGGCACCGAAGGCATCTTCGATACCAAGAACACCGGTTTCGGCACCACCAAGCTGGATGACTTCCTGGCGCACAGCGAAGTCAGCGTGCCGTTCGAGCTGGGCGTCGCGCAAACCGCTACGCTGGGTACCGAGTGGAGCCAACAACGCATGAAGGACGGCACCTCCACCAGCCAAACGCTGATGGGCGGCACCATTCCCGGCATGACGACCGGTACGCGCAGCCCTTACGCTTCCGCGCATATTTTCTCGCTGTTCGCCGAAGACAACATTGAACTGACCGACACCACCATGCTGACGCCGGGTCTGCGCTACGATCTGCATTCGGAATCCGGCAACAACTGGAGCCCGGCGCTGAACCTGTCGCAGGAACTGGGCGACTACTTCACGCTGAAGATGGGCATCGCGCGTTCCTATAAAGCCCCGACCCTGTTCCAGACCAACGGCAACTATCTGCTGTACAGCAAAGGCCAGGGATGCGCCGGTAGCGATACCAGAAACGGCTGCTACCTGCTCGGCAACGACGATCTGAAGGCGGAAACCAGCGTCAACAAAGAGATCGGGTTGGAGTTCCATAACGACGGCTGGCTGGCCGGCGTGACCTACTTCCGCAACGATTACCACAACAAGATTGAAGCGGGTAACTCCCGCATCGCCACCAGCAGCACCGGCACGGCGGTCTATCAGTGGGAAAACGTGCCGAAGGCGGTGGTGCAAGGGCTGGAAGGCTCGCTGAACGTGCCGGTCAGCGAGACCGTCACCTGGAGCAACAACGCCACCTACATGATCGAGAACAAGAACAAGACCACCGGCGATTACCTGTCGGTGATCCCGAAGTTCACCGTCAACTCGACCCTCAGCTGGCAGGCCACGCAGGATCTGTCGATGCAGTCCACCCTGACCTGGTACGGCCGTCAGAAGCCGAAGAAGTACAACTACCAGGGTAAACCGGCCACCGGCGGCGAAACCCGCGAGGTTAGCCCTTACGCCGTCGTCGGCGCCAGCGCGACCTATGATCTGACCAAAAACGTCAGCCTCACCGCCGGCATCGACAACCTGTTCGATAAACGCCAGTTCCGCGCCGGCAACGCGCAGAACGTCGGCGACCCGAACACCGGTGCGATCAACATCGCCGGTGCGGGCGCGGCCACCTACAACGAACCGGGCCGCACCTACTACATGAGCATCAACACCCACTTCTGATGACATGAACCAACGACAAAGGGGTGCTCTGCACCCCTTGAGGTAAATGACAAAGCGGATGACGTTGCCGGGCTTTCATTAGGCGACAGATAGAAAACAAGGAAAATCAATTCATTGATTTTCGGCTGATAACCACAAAGGAGGAAAAACCACGCTTTTTCCTCCTTTGTCAGCCACGAGAAAGGGCGCCGCGGCGCCCTTTTTTTATCTTTCCATTCAGTTATTTGGTGTGTAGCTGAATGCGCACCACGCTTTCGGGTTTGCCGGCCTTGGTGGCAGCGCCGTCGTTTTTCACCGTTACGAACAGCGCATCGCCTTTCGGATCCAACGCCAGGCTGTTAGGGTGCGGCGGCAGGTCTACGGTTTGCAGGCGCTTGAGGGTCTTGGCGTCGAACACCGTCAGCGTCCCGGCGCCGTGATCCACGCGCACGCCCTTGCGGTTGGCGACATACAGCCGCTGGCTGCGCTCGTCGAGCAGCAGACCGATCGGCACTTCATCCGTCAGTTCGCTGGCCAGCACCTTGCCGCTGTCCGCATCCAGCGCAAACACCCGGTGGCCGCTGCTGCGCTTCACGTAGTCGCGCCCCAGATGATGGTTGCGGTAGTCGTCGCGGTCGATGCCCTGATCGACGCCCAACAGGCGGTTGCTCGCCGGGTCATACACCAGGTTCAGCAACTGATCGGCCTGCACCTCGTGCGTGGCGGCGATCGCCAACGTGTCGGCGTTCAGGGTGATCACCTGCCCCTGCATGTTGGAGACGAACACTCTGCGGCCCTTCTCATCCAGCGTGATGCCCACCGCGTTGTAACCGAAGCCCGGGATCACTTTCTCCAGCTTGCCGGCCTTGGTATCGACCACGTACAGCACGCTGTCGACGCCGAAGCCCAGCCCCGGCAGGAACAGGCGGCCGCTTTGCGCGTCATATTTAATCTCGCGGATGCGGTACAGGTAGTCCTCAGTGATCTTGAACTTCTTCAGCTCCGCCAGCAGGAAATCCAGGCGCTTGCCGCTGATGCCCGCCTGCTTGTAGGCCTGCTCCAGCACCGCTTTATCCAGCAGCTTGATGCTGCCCAGCGCGTGGTTGGTGGTGGTGTCCACCACCCCGACTTCGCCGTTGAAGGCCTGCGTCAGGTACAAACGGTTGCCCGCATCGTTCAGCGCCACGCCGAAGCCTTTCACCTTCAGCGGGATCTCCGCCTTGATCGCCAGGGTGTTGGGATCCAGCCGCAGCACGCGGGAGCGCGCTTCTTCCTTCCAGTCCGGCGCGCTGACGAACAGCGCCTGCTGCGAGGTGCTGTAGGCCATCTCCACCACCGCCGACGACAGCGCCTGGCGCTTGATGTCCTGCGGTTTGATGCCGGCATCGTCCGCCTGCGCGGCGCCGGCGACCACCAGAGAGGCCGCCACCAGCAGCGACAGTAACGCGCGCGGGGTTGCTAGGGTTCCAGACATCCTTTTATCTCCTTGAAAATCATGCTTTCGGTTAGAGTGAAACAACGTCATGC